>Ga0247611_10000179_pt1 | contig 130446 bp, 99 predicted proteins | sample 177DNAGHGhighgp2_FD_192422 | JGI IMG/M metagenome (GOLD analysis project Ga0247611, IMG submission 192422) | Sheep rumen microbial communities from Palmerston North, Manawatu-Wanganui, New Zealand - 1770 DNA GHGhigh gp2 | ecosystem: Host-associated > Mammals > Digestive system > Stomach >...
ATGTTGAAATAGGAACACGGATTTTTTTGAACACGAATGGACACGAATTAGACGAATGGTAATACGACGAGGAGGCAAAAGGATTCGTGTAGATTCGAGAGATTCGTGTTCGAGATTGTAAGGAAGCTAATCTATCGTAAATCTATCATTAATCTTTGCTTCGCCTTATCTTCGATTGCGGCGGAGCGTTATATGGAACAAATCTTTCAGCGGCTGGTCCTTATCGGACGGCCGCTTTTTTTGTTCCTTCTTGAAGGAAATCCGATACGATACCTCATTATCTTAAAAAATGGTGCTATTTATGAGAAAAACCTTTATCTTTGTACCCTAAAATAAAAACAAGCAAATTGATGCATATAATTTGCAATCCAGTTTGCTTGTAAAAATATGAAAGCCATCCATTTGTCAACACGGAATGTGACTGACGGGGCGGAGCTGTAAGAAGGGTTAAGGAAGCAAATCTTACATAAATCTGTCATTAATTTTTGCTTCGGCTTATCTTCGATTGCGGCTGAGCATCATCTGGAACAAATCTTTAGGCGGCCTGTCTTTATCGGACGGCCGCTTTTTGGAAAGAAGCAACTATGGCTAAGGCCTTGCCATTGCTGGGCCTCGGTAACTTAAAGGATATTGCCAATGCTTGTATCTATCTCTTGAGCGATGCCTCGCGATGGGTTACGGGGAGTTATTTGATGGTGGATGGGGGGGATACTACGAGGTGAGCATTGGAAGTAAATGATTCGTTTTTTTAGAAACAAATCTGACGTAAATCTATAATAAATATTAGACGGCCTGTCCTTATCGGGCGGGGTATTTTAGAAACAAATCTTACATAAATCTATCATTAATCTTTGCTTCGCCTTATCTTCGATTGGGGCGGAGATTCACTGGCGGCCTGTCCTTATCGGACGGCCTTGGCTTCATGGAACACGTGCTGTTGCAGGTAAAAGAAATAATGTGTAATTTTGCAAATCGAAATCAAAAGATAAAACCATGTGTACGGTTACAGTTAATGTTGATGAGGCAATGCTGAAAGAGATGAACCCCAATCTTTCAGATAAGGCGGCCATCCGCCGCTGGGTACAAGAATTGATTGATTTACGCATTCAGCAGATGGAATTTGAAGACACGGAAACAATGAGTGTCGAGGAAGCTCGTGCGATGACTATAGCAGCTGTAAGGAAGGAGTATGCTCGGCCATGAATTATGTTATTAGGAAGCGTTGTGCACAGAAAATAACCTCGTTCTATCGTAATGTCTCAAAGAAGTACAAACATACCTATTCACTGGAACTGATGGAAAAGAATGTGAATGAAGCCTATGACTCCATGTTCCAGATTGAGAATACACTAATGAGGCGACAGCCTAATATTATCCGCTGGAAAGGCTATTACATGGCCAACACCGACAAATGGTATTTCGCCTATACCTTCGACGGCAAAACCGTTACCGTTGTGGATGCCTGCCATGCCCAAAACATGCATAATAAATAACGTTTGCCGCCAGGCAAACAAAATCCGTGATATCTGTGCTATCTGTGTGAGATTAAATGAAGACTGTACTTATCGGACGGGGTTTTTGGGAAACAAATCTGAGGTTTTTGGAAACAAATCTTACATAAATCTATCAATAATTTTTGCTTCGCCTTATCTTCGATTGGGGCGGAGCGTTATATGGAACAAATCTTTCAGCGGCTGGTCCTTATCGGACGGCCGCTTTTTTTGTTCCTTCTTGAAGGAAATCCGATATGATACCTCATTATCTTAAAAAATGGTGCTATTTATGAGAAAAACCTTTATCTTTGTACCCTAAAATAAAAACAAGCAAATTGATGCATATAATTTGCAATTCGGTTTGCTTGTAAAAACATGAAAGCCAACCCTTTGTCAACACGGAATGTGACTGACGGGGCGGAGCTGTAAGAAGGGTTAAGGAAGCAAATCTTACACAAATCTATCATTAATCTTTGCTTCGGCTTTTCTTCGATTGCGGCGGAATATCATCTGGAACAAATCTTTATGCGGCCTATCTTTATCGGATGGCCGCTTTTTGAAAAGAAGCAACTATGGCTAAGGCCTTGCAATTGCTGGGCTTCGTTAACTTAAAGGACATTGCCAATGCTTGTAACTATCTCTTAAGCGATGCCTCGCGATGGGTTACGGGGAGCTATTTGGTGGTGGATGGGGGGGTATACTACTAGTGAGGTTTTTTGGGAACAAATCTTACATAAATCTATCATAAATATTTGGCGGCTGGTCCTTTGGGGGCGGCCTTGAGTTCAGTTGAGAGTTGAGAGTGTAGAGTTTAGAGTCAGTTGAAAGTTTAGAGTGGAAAGTATTAAGTAGCTAGGGTTAAATGGTAAGATGAACCCCAACATAAGAGAAGGGGTTTAGGTCTTTGATGTGCTGTTGCGGGCAAACGAAATAATGTGTAATTTTGCGGTGTGGAATATAAAAAACAAAATGCTATGTGTACGCTAAGTGTCAGAATGGATGATCAAGTGATTGACAGAGTTAAGCCACTGTTTGACGGCGATTCGGCCATGAACAGTTGGATTGAGATGGTGTTGCGTAAAGCTATGTTGGAATATGCCGAGCAGTTTGCTCGCCAACAGGAGCAGGAAAGAGAGAACACACTCATTTTGAATCGCCTGAAGGCCTTGGAAGGCGACCCTGACGCTTTCTTCAAGATGACGGGTATTCTAGGTAAGCCTAGGGCTAGCTTTTCATGGGATGAACTTAGAGAAGAGGCGATTCACGAAAAATACGGCATATGAAAATCTTCGTTGATACGAATGTCATCTTGGAGAACTTCCTGCAACGGGAAAACTATTATGTGACATACCGCCTGTTTGATTTGCTCAAAAAAAAGGAGCATGTTCTGATCATGTCATCAGGGAGTTTCTATACGATGGTTTTTTTGGTTGACAAGTATTTAAAGCGCGAGCGTGGCATGTCGGGCGAAGTGAGGCTTATGGCATTGCGGCAAATTATGTCGGGCATTCTGAAGGATATCCGTGTGGCTGCGCATGACAACGAATCACTACTTTGTGGTTTGAGCAATCCCCAATTCAAAGACATTGAAGACGGATGCCAGTATGAATTAGCAAAAAAAGCAGCTTGTGAGTTGCTATTGACGTTCAACACATCAGACTACCCGACAAATACAGAGTTAAGAGTAAAGGTACTTTCCCCTTCGGAATATCTCAATTCCTATTCGTGAGCGTTGTTTTATGAAGCAAATCTGACGTAAATCTTGTATAAATCCTCTGCTTCATCGCGCTCGCAAGGAGGTAAAGGGGTTTCTTTCATCGAGTCTCTACCTGTTAGCCCATCAATTGAATCCCTGTTTTGGCGGTGGTTTCTCGTTCAGATATGGGGGTGGGGTGAATTTGCCCAAGGCTATCATTGAGTGGATTAAAGGGAATCCTGTTGATATCTCTATGCTTGTCCCTCGATATGGGAGGATGTTTGCCAAGAATGATTGGGTGGTGGAGGTGGTTGTTTAGTTTAGAGTTGAGAGTGTAGAGTTTAGAGTCAGTTGAAAGTTTAGAGTTGAGAGTTGAGGGCCTTGCCTGAATGTTTTGGGTGGGGTTTTTTAGGGGGAAAAGATAATTGAGAAGTTGTTGGTGAGAGTCAAAACGCTTTGGAAGATAAATTAGTATAATGAAAGAATATAATCATCTTGATAACAAACAATACAGACATTATGGACAGATTATATGCAGATGTGGTCCATCCTAAGTTATTATTAGAAACGATTGAACGTGTTAAGCAATATGCTAATAACACTGGAGTGGATATATATATGATGACATACCCTAAGTCAGATTTGTCTGAACTTGAGAAAACTACCTGTTTCTTTTTAATGTCTTCAGGATATAGGATAGCCATTATTAATAATCAAAAGCAAAAAAGCGAGTTTCAAAGATATATTGATGATGTCCAAGATTCCATTTTTTATCTTTTCCAAAAATACGGATATAGAAGTGAGTTGGGTCGTTATCAGCAATGGTCTAAAGGACTATATGTCGAAAAAACGATGGAAGATCTTAATGATATGACTGCCTTTTGGCAATCTATAAAATTAAACAATCCATTAGACATAAAAAATTCTCAATTATTGATCTCACTATGTACAGGGAGTATTAATGATATTTCCAAAGTAAAAAGTTTATTGCCGCAAAGTCTTCTTGACAGGGTGAAGCAACGAATTCAATTGTTTGATGCAGATCAAACTAGGTTTATTTATCAGGATTTACAAAAAAAGGTCATAAAGATACAAGGGCTATCAGGAACTGGAAAAACAGAGTTATTGCTTCATAAATTGAAAGGTCTTTATTTGGAGAAAGATGATAGTCGAATCTATATTACTTGCCATAATAAGATACTTGCGGATTCATTGAAAAGCAGAATCCCTAGATTCTTTGATTTTATGAAGGTGACTCAACAAATTGAATGGAATAAACGGCTTTGGTGCACTAATGCATGGGGTAGTGCGTCAATTCCTAATTCAGGTTTGTATAGATATATTTGTTCATATTATCAAATTCCTTTTCATTCTTATTCCAAATCTTTCTCATTTGACATTGTTTGTAAAGAAGCCATTGCGTATATTAAATCCAAGAAGAAAAATGGCACATTCACATATGCTTTGGATTATGTATTAATTGATGAGTGTCAGGACTTCAAGCCTTCGTTCATAGAATTGTGTAAACTTATTACAGAAAAGAAAGTGTATTTAGCAGGCGATATTTTTCAAAGCATCTTTTCTGATTTTGATCAGAACGATTATGAAGCGGACTATTTCTTGTCGAAATGTTACAGAACAGATCCTAAAACACTAATGATAGCACAAGCTTTGGGTTTGGGACTTTTTGAAAACATTAGATTGAGGTGGCTGACAGAAGATAATTGGAAAGCCTGTGGTTATTCGTTTAAAGATGTTGGTGATTCAATAGAATTGTCGAGAGTTCCAATAAAACGTTTTTCGGAAGAAGATGAAGAAATCAATAGTTTTTGTTTGAAGAAATTCAATGCGGATAGTCCAATTAATCAAATAATTGAAATTATTAAGTCCATAATACACGAGTATCCAAATGTTATGCCAGGGGATATCAGCGTAATAATGCTTGACAACAATGATGATATTTATGAGTGGACAAATTTGTTGGAGAGAAGATTGTATACCACATTCGGATGGGAGGCCAACAAAGCATATGAGACAAAGGCTGTTGAAAGTAATAAATTGTTGATTAGTAATAGAAACAATGTTAAAGGGTTAGAATATCCATTTGTGATATGTGTGACAAGAGCCATTGGCTCCTCATACGGCTATCGAAATGCATTATACACAATGCTATCTAGGTCTTTTCTTGTATCATATCTTTTGATTTCGGGGAGTGCTAAGAATGGGATCACACAAACCATTCTAGATGGAATAAACGAAATTATAAACCACCATCGCATGACAATTCGAAAACCTTCAGAAGAAGAGCAACAGGCTATTGAAACGAGATTCATCAAAGCTCAAAGTGAATTGTTAAAGCCTTTCGATGAGAAATTGGCAGACATTATAATCTCTTTGAATATTCCAAAGGATAATAGGGCTCAATTGCAGAAAATGGTTTTGTCTACTAATCTTCATTGGGAAGATTTGTCCGACGAGGAACTCAAGCAAAAACTACAACTTTTGGCTCAAGCTTTGTAGATATGAAGTTGAACCTTAATTTACAAGCGTACCAGCGAACCAAGCTATTCTCTTGTGTTACAAACACTCGAGACATGATTTCAGTGAGTTTGACGGCACTGGAATATTTGCAGTATTGGCATGGAAATGTTAGGATGCCCAAGCGACCATATTTGATGGTTGATTTAGATGAAACACATCGAATGTATTTGGTTGACAGAGATAAAATAATATCTTTTTTGTTTGTACTAAATATTAAATTGGGTGGATTTGATTTATATGATTCAAACAATTACGTGAAGGGCATTTATTTGAATGGTCATAAGATAACCGCAAGAGAAATATCGGAAGCAAAGCAAATATTGACAAACTGTGCTGATGCAGAATCATTATATTGTTATGATATTCTAGAAGAGGGCTCCAATTTGTCTATTGAAACACTATTCTTTTTTGAACATCTTATGTTTTTGGAATGGGGGTATTTGAGGTTCGACCATGACCCGTCTCATGCAGTGGTAAAAACACATCCTACAGATCATTTTGATGTAAATTTTAATCCATTGGGTACATATAAGTTAGGATTAAAAAAAGCAATTGAGGTGAAAGATATCATTCATATGATAGACAAGAAGACAGCTTGTGCTGAATTAAGTCTTTAGATGTAGGAGGCTGTTGGTGATAAAAAACAAATGACTTGGCCTAGATGGAACAATCGATTTGCAAGATGAATGTTGTTTGTATGGAAGAAAATCTTTGATGGCCTGTTTTTATCGGACGGCTCTGGTTAGACAACTATTTCAACATCAATGTGTAGGGGCTGATTAGATGGACATGGTCTAAAAAACATAAATTGTCGGTTTTGAAATAACAATATGAATAAAAACAAACTTTATGAAAAAATAGTCGCGATGGTGCCAGTAAAGTCTGATGAAATCAAAGACTTTAGAGAGTTGTTGAGCGATAACCTTGATACCTACCTTCGGTCGGTAAAACAATTGGATGTCAGTGAACGCCCCGATAACTGGGACGAAATAAAACACCGAATAAAACAACTTTGTGAAGGAATCAACCGCGCCGTTGAAAGTGAATATAGAGGAATACGCCATTCGGCCTATACTACCATCAAAAACCAGCTGGATGGTTATAAAACACAGAAGACTGAAATAAGTGGGCTTGCTTTAAGCGAGAATATCCATACCGTGGTACGTGAAACCAAGGCTTATAGGATGCGAATTGTCGCTTTGGATGAACAACAAAAGCTTATGCCTAAAGACATGTTCCACATTCCGCTGGATAAAAGAGGTCTTGTTGTGACACAACGCTATAGTGTTCCTGGCTATCCATGTTTGTATTTGGCCCATAGGGTGTATGGCTGTTGGGAAGAGATGGGTAGGCCTGATTTTGGGACGGTGATGATTTCAAAGTTCGAGGCACAAAAGGAATTTAAAATGCTTGACCTTAGGGTACCATCAAAAGCCGACTGGGATGCGGACATGGTTAGATATATGTTATTTTTTCCTTTGGTGATAGCATCGATGGTGCAAGTGAAAAACAACAAGGATACCTATAAGCCTGAATATTTGATACCTCAGTTGTTGACAGAGTGGGTCATTTCGAAAAATAGGGAGGACAAAGGTGGCGGTGAATTATTGGGAATCATGTACACGTCATCGCAAAAGAATGACGACTTTGCTTTCCCTGATGATAGTTTCGACAATTATGCCATACCCGTTCTCAAACCATTGGGTAGCAAAAAGTATTGCAAACGGCTGATAGATTATTTCATGCTGACTTCGCCAACGTATTATGACCTTGAGGTGTTAAGACAGGGTGAAAGGTATTCTTTTGGGTCATTTGGATTAAGCGGCGATGAATTAAAAGAACAAAACATTGAATTGTCTCATTTTGGGGTAATGGAAGGGTATCTTGATGGCAAGGAGTTGAAAGTGGTTGATGAATAATCGAGGTTGTTATAATAATCTTTTTAAAATGAAAGCACGATTTAGATTATTAGATTAGGTTTGAGTGTATTCACGTCAGGTAATGTTAACCTGGCGGCGATGTGTGATGTTGCTTGTAAGTTTATTGCCGACATTGTGACGTTATGCACGGCATTTAAGAAACAATATACGATGGTGTTTAGATTCGAGTAAAACTAATTGAATATGGCACTTTTTTCAGAAAGATATGGTTATACCAAACCGGCTGAGGTGTTGATAAGGGAAAGGCTAACATCGGAAATCGAAAATGCTCTTTGCTCTTGCTATGACAGGCTTGAGGATCATATTGGTGAAACATACACAGACATGGAGTTGTTTCTTTGGACAAATTATCTGAATAAAAGGCTAAAAGAGTTTTATTTGGGCTATGGCGTTCACAAGACAGTCGCAACGTTCGTTTTTGGGGAAAAGAAGTATCCCTGGTATCAAAAGCTCAATATGGTTGAGATGTCGGTTAAGTGGCTTTATAAAAGAGGTGAAAACGACCAAAGACTAAGAAATACTGCGCAAAGTTTTACTGCTTTGATTAACCATGAGTTTGAAAGGCTAAATTACGCATATCGATTTGTAGACAAAGAGATTGTGGAGATTACATCGGAAGAAGAAATCGTTTCCATAGAACAAGCCATAAAAGGTAGCGAAAACAACGTGAAACTGCATTTGCAGACTGCACTGGGTCTGCTTGCAAAAAAACCATCAGGTGATTACAGAAACTCAATCAAAGAATCAATATCGGCAGTGGAAGCGGTTTGCAGGGAACTGACAGGGAAAAGTACTTTAGGTGATGCGTTGAATGAGTTGGAAAAAGCAGGCGTGGTGATACCTAAGGTGATGAAAATGGGCTTCGAGAAACTGTATGGATATACCAATAATAAAGAAACAGGCATCCGCCATTCTCTAATGGATGATGAAGGTACCTATTTACCATCATCAGCAGAGGCGGTATTTATGATTGTTTCGTGCTCCGCATTTATCAATTATCTTTATGCAATAAGAGCGAAATAATATAAGATGCATTAATGATAACATCGAATAACAAGAAAATAACAGACCTTTCTGACGGTGAGTTCATCTCTTTTCTCTATTCGGAAAGAAACAGGGAAAACAGTTTCCGTCAGTATCAAGGCTGGAATATATGGGCTTTGGTGGGTGCATTGGTGGCTGTTATTTGTGCCGGATACCAATTGCTGAAGGACAATATCAATACCATACAACCTATTCAAATTTGCTACTATTCGAGTATGATATTGGCTTTTGTTCTATGCATTCATCCGCTACTGACGTTGTGGTTTAGGAAAGATAGAGGGGTTGATTTGCGAAAACTGAAGAGACTTAGGCAAAACACACCGTATTACTATTTGGTTTGGGGCATTGTGGTATCACTGGCCTTTGCCGTGGCAATACCATTGACTGAAGTTTCTTTGCGTTGGAATGTGTCTTCGATTACTTGGATGATTGTGTTGGCTTTATTCGTTGTGGGAGCTTTTTCGGCATTTATCAACAGAGAAAAGGAAGTCAACTCAATAATACAAGTTTCGGTTTTTACCAACTATAAATGGAATATTGTGTTTGAGAGTGTAGCATCAGGTTTACTATGGTTAAATGTGGTTTATTCATATAGAAAAACTCCTAGATTTGAGATTGGAAATCCAAACCTTGAACTAGCTGTTTACGGGTCGGCGGTTGTCGTTTTGTCCTACTATCTCGTCAAAGTGTTTTTTGAGGAGAGAAAAGCCAATGAGATGGATGTTTTGATTGATGAGTATCTGTATAAAGGATTGCCCAAAGAAAAGGTGTATGAAAGGCTTCTGCATGAGAGAATGGGCTATCGGGTGATAGAATCATTCTTTAAAGAAATAGATGAAATCGAAAAAACAATCAAGTCGTACGAGCAAAACAAGTCAGAAATAGAGGAGGTTGATAAGTTGCTGAACGACAAGAAGGTTGATGCCAACAAAATTGAAAAGTGTTTTGAAAAAGTGTTCAATACACTATCGTATTTGCGCGAGAGCGACAAGAGAGTGAAGGCCATTAACGACAAGTTGAAACAAATAGCCAAGCAGGCGCCGATGATTGATAATGATGTGGAATTTGAAGCATTGGCAAATCTTATAACCTCAGTTGTCGGTCGTATTGAGGAATTGGTAAGACTTACAGAAGGCGCATCAAAAAAAATTGATCAATGGGTAAAGGAAAACACCTGCGAGAAATATGGAGGCTTTTGCACAAGAGAGTGTGAGCATCGACATGAAAAGAGAGAGTGGAAGTTCTGGCGTTATTGGCGGTTTACAAAGTAGACTGGTTTTATTGTGGTCTGTCCTTAACTGACAGCTACTGTTCGGAAAAAATGCATCTATCGAAAGGTCTTGCACCTGTTAGGTCTTGCCAACCCGAATGACATTGTTGTTGCTTGCATCTATCTTTTGAGCGACGCCTCGCGATGGGTGACGGGAAGCAATTTGTTGGTGGATGGGGGGGTATACGATGAGGTAATCTTTTTTTTGTTTAGGTAGATTATATTAAGCTCAAACAACTCACCGCTCCCTTGTGTTGAACCCAGAGCGTGAAGAACATACTGACTAAAGACATGTTTAAAAGGCTGATTGAAAAGAATGACGGAAGAATTGGGTAATTATGAAAGTTCGTATTTTATCATGAATGTGCCTGTTGAGGCAGATTTGGATATACGAAACATGACAGACGAGGACTTCGCTGTCTTTTTCCATGAATATATTCATTTTCTTCAGGACATCACGACATTTTATGGCTATTCGGCAATATATAGTCATGGCGAGTATATGCGGAAGGCAATCAATGCCATTTACAAAGTAGAAAAACGGTTCAATGTTCCTTTGGTTTTTCCAAATGCGAATGATAATGTATTGCTCAATAAGAAAATAACAGAGTTTTCATTAGGTGACAAAAATGAGTTGGACTTTGTTTTCATTAAGGATGTAAGTGTTGAACGATTCCATCTGACCGATAGTTTTACAATACCCGAACTGCATGTAAAGGCTGCTACCAATCAAGGACAGGAGGAGATTATAGTAGGAGCATCAGCCATCCGTGAAAACATGGCCTATCTTCTGGAAAGACATTGCACGACAAAGTATAAAACATCATGCGACTATCCATATCGGATAGTTGAATTGTTGGCAAACAAAATGTGTCCCGGTAAATTAGGCGAATTGGAGTTGATAGCAATATGCGATATTGCATTACAAAGTTCGGTGCCTGGCCATGCGTTGTTCACAATGCTTGATGCAGTTGCACAAGGGAGGATGGTTTTTACCAAACCTGAAGACGTTTATGATTTCTTCTTCTCTCAGTACATTGATTTTTTGGGTAAGAAGATGGAAACAGCAATGGCCTTGATGAAGGCTTGTGAAATGGCAATAGATCATTTGTCATCGTATGTGCGTGTAAAGGAATTGTCGCAGGAATATCAAGATTGGGTTACTTTTACATTACAGGTTGGTTTTGGCATGAGGGTTTTGCGCCCTTATTTCTTTTTGGAAATGGCAAGAGATAAGAAAAACAAAGAAAATGCAGTTTTGCAGTTTATAGCAAAGAATATAGGTTCTCCACAGATGGTCAATAAAAAAGGCAAAAGGTATCAATTGGCAACGGAACGGCCTATATGCAGGTTTGAGTATTTGGAGGCTGTAAAAGAAATAGAACAATTGTTTGAGACGGGAATAAGAAGTTGTAGTCTAAAACCATGGTGCGAAATGAGTCCTGACGGTGGACCTGTTGATGAAAGATGTGATAATGCTCCATGGAAGCGATGCAATGATATCAGGTTATGTCCGTATGGCTTATTGTGGAGACATTGGAACCTTGCCAAATATGAGGTGTTAGCTTATGAAAGACGGTATTGATTCCATTACAAGATTGGCGATGAATATATACTCCAATAAAGGAGTATATGTGCCATTGCTTGGCTCTGGTGTATCTTTGGCGGCTGGTATTATGTCGGGTTGGAAAGTGACTGAAGATTTGTTGAAAAAGCTTGCCTTTATGCAAGAAGGGAACATCCCTGAAGATTTATTTAGTTGGTATTGTGATAAATATCATAAAGAAGCGGAATATTCTGACCTTCTTAGCCAGTTGGGCCATCATTCTGCTGAGATAGGGAATTTGCTTTGGTCGTATTTTGAACCGACAGAGGATGACAAACGATATCATCGTAAGGAACCAACTAAAGCACATAAAGCTATAGCCGAAATAGCAGCCAAGGGCTATTTCAAAGTGGTTGTCACAACCAATTTTGACAGATTATTGGAGGATGCTTTGGATCAGAAAGGTGTGAAATATCAAGTAGTTTCAAAGGAAACAGATATTGAAGGTGTAGTGCCCCTTGTCCATTTCCCGCTTACTATCTTTAAAATCAATGGCGACTATAAAGATTCGCGAGTCAAAAATACCGAAGAAGAACTAACTAACTATTCAAAACAATGGAATGATTACCTGCATGGTATTCTTAAAGATTTTGGAATTGTAACATGTGGTTGGTCTGCAACATGGGATAAGGCAATAATCAAAGCTATTGAAAATTGTAAGAATCATAAATATAGCTATAACTTTACTTATGTGGATAAGGCTAATTCAAATGAAATAATTCGATTGAGTAAAGAATGTAATGGCGACAGTTTTGGAATAGATGGGGCAGACGAATTCTTTTCAGAATTGTCAGCGAGGATTAATGCGTTGGAAATAATACACAATAAAGATATGGAAATAGACAAGGAAATAGCTGTTGCGCGTGTAAAAGAGTATATAATTCGAGACGAAGACATAATTCGCTACACCGATTTATTTGAAAAAGAGACATCCCGTGTCATACAAAAAGCGGGCGAATACACATACTCTAATCAACCCATGAATGCACAACTGTATAACCAAATATATTCGACCGCCATTGCCAACCTTTCGGTAATCTTGCCAATGAGTATTGTGGCCACAAGATGGGCTGATGACCGACATGGTGATACAATTGTTAATTCTTTGTCGGATATAGCTAATCGTCCAATCACAATTAATGGTTCATGGACGGACGACGGGAAGAAACAAAACCATGCCGTTGATACTTTATACTTGTATGGCATTGGCACAGCATGTGTTTATTACCGCAATTTTGGTTTGTTGGATAAACTCTTTAGAATTCAACTAAATGATGCGGGATATTTAATGTCGTCTTATTTGATAGGTGTTGATAATTGTTGGATTATTGACAAAAACATTTGGAATAGAACAGCACAAAATAAATTAAAGACACCAAGCAGCGGGTTGTTTAATACACTAATAAGACCGTCTTTTACATTCATCAATAATCAAGACGAGTTTGATATTTGCTTTTGTATTTTTGAAAAGTTATTGGCTATGTACTATTATATGCTAATAACTTCAGTCGAAACAGTTTCTATATTCCCCCCAACGGCTCCTATTGGCCAGTTCGGTTGGCAATCATTGTATTTTACACGAAGTAAAAAAAATAAATACGACATATTCTTTAATGAAATAAAGAATTTGCAGGATGGTTCCCCGCAGTTAAAGGCTGGGATGTTTGAGAGCAGTTATATAAAATATAGTGAAGTGTTGTCAGCGGTTAACGAGATAGAAAAACAAGCGAGAACATACATTATGTATTGATTTGAAAAGCCCCTTAACTCTAAACTATAAAAATAGTTTAATGAAACGTGTTTTAAGTAGTACGACTCATCACCATGCTCTCTCCTCAACCGATTCATTTCAGTGCTAGGCCGGATGTCCTTACCATCGATTTCAGAGATGCCTAAGATTTTGGCATCGGTGAGGTGGGAACGAAAATCAATAATTAAGTCGATGAGTTGGGCTGTAATTTGGGAATCGGATTCGGGAACGGGGGTGAGATTTGTACATTAATCATTTGTTGAGAAAAATAATGCTTGAGAAAGACAAAGGCTTATTCACCCATGCATTTTTTGTAAACCTTAGCGATATGTTCGCCATCGAAGGCCGATTGCTCGGCAAACGTATTCGTATTCATTCATCGGATGAATATGTTTTAACGATAGTAATTCCTTCTCTTGTTCGTAAAGGTGATATTCTTGATTTGTGTATACCTGGTGCATTATATAAATACAGAACCAATCGAGAAGAGTGGGGTAGGTTGAATCGACATCCCATCATTGATAATGTATTTGATGAAATAGATAGAGTTGATGCCTGGATTTCGACCGTCATTGTTGAGTGCTTTGGAGAAAAGAAAGATGTAGCCCCCTCTTCTTCAGAAATTGAGAGTATGGGCAATAATCTTGTTCATGCCCTACAAATCATCAATCCAGATGCTGTTCGTATGTATTCAGATAATCATTATTCGAATTTATGCGAAGTTTCGACAGAAGTGGGTTTAGGAGATGATGGAAGAATTCAACCAGCATTTTATATTACTTCATCGTTTGATGATAGGGAGGGACAGATCACGTTTGCGGATTTCAAGCAAGCAATAAGGAATGTAAACAAATCAGTTTCAGTGCCTTATGAAATGCTTGATAATGCTCGTGTGAACCTGTCACGTAGCGACACACGTTCAGCCGTGTTGCATTGTGCAACTGCAATAGAGGTTGCTTTGAAAAAGCTAACCGTTTCATATCTAGACGTAACAGTGACGGACAATTCGCTTAAAGAGTATATTTTGAGACAGGCCGACGGCTATTCCAGGCTTGTTGATTTGTGTAAAAGATGTTCGGTATCATTGGAAGGCCTTCCGGACGTGAAAGAGACTGTGATGGATATCCGCAATCGAGTTATCCACGGTGGATATGTCCCGACACCTGGAGAAGCAAACAAGGCATACGAAAACACAAGACAAGCATTGGCCGTGTTGAAGACGCCGATGTTTGAGTAGCATAAAATAATGGTACGGACAGAATCAAGCAAAGGATAAATGAAACATTAAAAATCTATGATTGCATATAAGTATCGTTTGGGAAGAGGACCAAAATCAAGCAGATGTTTCCGTCAGAAAAAGACGACCTTTTGAATTTGATGTTATTGATGGGTGGTTGGTGAGGAGGTGATGACTTCATTGGAAAACTCTTTTTTTCAGATATATATTAATTGGAGAAGAACTATTATTTTTGCAGGAGAAATATTGAATTGAAATATGGTGGAGTTAACAGAAGAACAGATACGGAAGTTTATGGAGCTCTCAGTAGAGGTGATGAAAAACTCGATACAAGAGAAGCGACATGATGAAAAACCGAGCCCATTTGTCGGTGCAGTGATGGTACGTGAAGATATGTCTGTAGTGACAGCCTATCGAGGAGAACTGCGTGAAGGTGATCACGCTGAATTTACTTTGCTGGAGAGAAAATGTCGGTCGGAAAATGTTGAAGGGAATGTGCTCTTCGCCACATTGGAGCCATGCGCCCCCGGTGCACGTCATTTCCCGAAGTTGGGTTGTGCCGAACGCATTGTGAATTTTACTTTACCAAGGACTGCCGCTGCTGTAAATAAAGTGGACGACACCTTGGCTGAACTGGATGAGGGTGAAATTAGAATGCTGAATTTTTTCCAGCTGAACGATAGTCGGGCCTTTGCAAAAAGCGAGGTAGTTGAAAAGCTGGGGATTTACCCTAGAACAGCTGAACGTGAATTAAAGCATCTGGTGGACTTGGATCTCCTAATAAGGGAAGGTGTTGGTAGATCAACTGCATACCGAATAGCGATACAATGACGATTGATGTAACATTTTTGGCGAGAAAAGAAGTTAATAACGTGAGTTAATAGCTTTTCTCGCCATTTGTCGGGGAGATTGGCGAGAAAAACAGTAAAAAGTATTATGATATTATTTTTTTTCGCCATGTGGCGAGAAAAGTGGCGAGAAAATAGACGGTGTTGGGAAGGAAGATGGAGTATGCTAAGGAGGTAATTTGAGGACCTAAATAATTGTCTGTGTTTTGGAAACAAATCTTACATAAATCTATCATTAATTTTGCTTCGCCTTATCTTCTATTGCGGCGGAGATTCATCTGACGGCCTGTCCTTATCGGGCGGGGTATTGGGGAAACAAATCTGACACAAATCTGTTTTAAATATTGGGCTGTTTGTCCTAATTGGACGGCCGCTTTTTGAAAAGAAGCTACTATTGCCAAGGCCTTGCATCTGTTGGGGTTTGGCGACCGTAAAGTAAAAAACCCGCCAACTTTGAAAAGCTGCGGGTATTCGGAGACTTGGTTACGTGCAGGTGATGCAGAGGCTTGACCAAGCATTACATCGGCAAAAATACATGTTTTTTTGATATTACAAACATTGGTCGCAAAGAAGTGAATAATTTAAGCTAAGATAGAAGTTCGAAAACTTGGTGTTCGATCAGTTTTTGAACGTTAATTATCGTGTAATTATCCATATAATTAATCATTAAAAAAATAATGGATAATTTGTGGTCAATTAACGGTAATTAATGTTGAAATAGGAACACGGATTTTTTTGAACACGAATGGACACGAATTAGACGAATGGTAATACGACGAGGAGGCAAAAGGATTCGTGTAGATTCGAGAGATTCGTGTTCGAGATTGTAAGGAAGCAAATCTATCGTAAATCTATCATTAATCTTTGCTTCGCCTTATATTTGATTGTGGCGGAGCTTTACGGACGGCCTGTCCTTATCGGACGGCCTTGGCTTCATGGAACATGTGCTGTTGCGGACAATAGAAATAATGTGTATTTTTGCGGCTTGGAATATTAAAACAAAATGCTATGTGTACACTAAGTGTCAGAATGGATGATCAAGTGATTGACAGAGTTAAGCCGCTGTTTGACGGCGATTCGGCCATGAACAGATGGATTGAGATGGTGTTGCGCAAAGCCATGCTGGAATATGCCGAGCAGTTTGCTCACCAACAGGAGCAGGAAAGAGAAAACACACTCATTTTGGCTCGCTTGAAGGCATTGGAAGACGACCCTGACGCTTTCTTCAAGATGACAGGGATTTTAGGCAAGCCCAGGGCTGGTTTTTCATGGGATGAATTAAGAGAAGAGGCGATTCACGAAAAATACGGCGTATGAAAATCTTCAGGTGTCAGTATGAATTGGCAAAAAAGGCGGCTTGTGAGTTGCTATTGACATTCAACACATCAGACTACCCGACAAATTCAGAGCTAGGAGTAATGGTGCTTTCCCCTTCGGAATACCTCAATTCCTATTCGTGAGTGATGTTATATTATGTACCTAAAAACGAGAACAAGAAATAAAGCGAAGACTAGATGCTGTTTTCGGGTGAGAACAATTGAGAATTGAATGTGGGAAATGAAGGGGTGAGAACCGTTTGCCGCCAGGCAAACAAATTCCGTGATTTCTGTGCTTTCTGTGTGAGATTAAATGAAGATTGTACTTTTCGGACGGGGTGTTTTGGAAGCAAATCTTACATAAATCTGTTTTAAATATTTGGCGGCCTGTACTTATCGGGCAGGGTATTTGAAAACAAATGCTCTGCATTGGCTCCGCCGAATCTTCGATTTCGACGTAGTCAAATCTGACATAAATATTTAAAAAATGTTGAACGGGGGTGTGTCAAAACTGGCACATCCTCTTTTTTTTACGCTTCAACGCTCAGACACACTTTTGGGGACTGTATCGTTAGATCTTGGAAACTTTGAACGTTAATTGTCGTGTAATTAGCCGTATAATTGATCATTAATAAGTAACTGTTCAGAATTAAACTGCAATATCTTTTGATTTCGGAACGATGACTTGTGACTATGACAATGACCGCTTCAACCAAGGGCTGAAACTTCAGCATCCCCGTGGAAACGGTCATGGTCATTGTCAATGGTCATAGTCAAAAAGTCTTGTAGTCACGTGCCCAATATGTAAATTGATTTTGCTACTTATAATAATAGGCGGCCTGTCCTTATCGGGCGGGGTATTTTGGAAGCAAATCTGAGGTTTTGAGGAAACAAATCTTACATAAATCTTATACAAATCTTTGCTTCGACTTATCTTCGATTGCGGTGGAGCGTTATATGGAACAAATCTTTCAGCGGCTGGTCCTTATCGGACGGCCGCTTTTTTTGTTCCTTCTTGAAGGAAATCCGATACGATACCTCATTATCTTAAAAAATGGTGCTATTTATGAGAAAAACCTTTATCTTTGTACCCTAAAATAAAAACAAGCAAATTGATGCATATAATTTGTAATCCAGTTTGCTTGTAATAATATGAAAGCCATCCATTTGTCAACACGGAATGTGACTGACGGGGCGGAGCTGTCCACACAGCAGGCGTGTCATCCCCGTGGTAAGTGGTGCGTAAACAAATACCCTACAAATAATAAACGGACTTTAATTGTTGTTTTATGATCATCAAGCATCTTGTCATAGAAAACTTTCGTGCGATTGAGTATTTGGAATTAGATTGTTCCAATAGTGTAAATGTGTTTATTGGTGACAACGGAGCTGGAAAATCAACAGTGTTGGATGCCATAAACATTCTTTACTCATGGCTTGTCGCAAGACTCGACTCTACAAAAGGCAAGGGTAAATCTATCCATAAAGATGACATCAGTTTCGGAGCCCAGTATTGTTTTTTGTCTGTTATGGTTGAGCATGATGGCATACATGCGAGTTGGTCTCTTTATAAATCCAAACAAGCTTCTCATCCCGAACCACAAAAACAAACGAATTTGGAACAATTGAATAGGTTTGTCGAACAAATACAGTCGTCTTTTGAGAAAGAGAAGCCTCTGTTATCGTACTATGGGGTCAATCGGAATGTAAATCCCGTTCGTTACGACAAGTCTTTGCCCAAAAAGAAAAAAGATCTTTCTATTTTTGACAGTTCTGCATCCGCCAATTGGAAATCGTTTTTCAACTGGTTTTACGAAAGTGAAAACGAAGAAAACCGCATGAAAGTGTGGTTCAATCCAAAATACCATAACGAAGCGTTGGATGCTGTTAGGGATTGTTTATCGGATGTGTTCCCCGGCTACTCGAACCTTAGGATTGAAGACAAGCCAACACAACTGGTGATTCAAAAGAACAACCAAAAGATTAGTTTTGACAAGTTGTCTGATGGTGAGAAGTGCTATATCACTCTTGTTCTTGACATTGCAAGACGATTGGCGACAAGCAATGCTGGCGGTGACTCTCCTTTATTGGGCTCACAAATTGTGATGATAGATGAAGTGGATTTACATTTGCATCCTTCGTGGCAACTCCACGTCATCAGCAATCTAGAAAAGAAGTTCCCTAACTGTCAATTCTTCATCACATCTCACTCTTCGCTTGTTTTGTCAAGTTTGAGAGACAGTGGACAATTGATCGTATTGCGAGATGGGAAACGTTTGGAGGTGTCTGACATTCCATACGGAGATAATGGAGACTATATCTTGAAACGTTTTTTCAGTTTGAATGAAGTACGTAACCCAGAGGTACAAACTATGATAGATGGAGTTGCTTCCGAGTTGGCAAAAGAAAAGACGGATATAGAATTGGTTGAGCGGAATTTGGATACACTGGCCAAACTTGGTGTTCAGTTTGAAGAGTCGGCCAAAATGCGTTTGCAGTTGGCCCAAAAGAGAAAAGCTTATGAGAAAGCTTGATAAAGGTGCCCCTATTCAACATTTTGTTGACTTTATCCGTCACAATCACCATGACAGATGGGAAGATGCGAAAGAGGCGAGTCCCATTTGGCGTGAACATATTCTATACCAAGAACAACATGGTTTGAGTGGCTATACAGAGGCTCCCATTAGATATGAAAACTCACACATAGACCATTTCAAGAAGCAGACGTTGTATCCGAATCTTATATTCGAGTGGAACAATTATGTTGTTGACAGTAAAGACGATACTTACGGAGCAAGATACAAAGACAATGTTGTTTGCAATCAAACGGACAATGAAAGACTCATCAACCCGGTTGTTGAAGATGCACAACAGTTTTTCAAATATGAGCTTTCGGGAAAAATGGTGCCTATGGATGGATTGGGAGATGTTGAAAAAGAACGGGTTAATTATACAATAGACTCGTTCAACCTGAACGAAGGCAGTTTGATGGAACGTCGCAAGTTTATTCTCAATTTGGATTTGAGCTCTTTTGAGGGTTTGACGAATCATGAAATATTGGAGGCCTTGCAACCCAATGGTTTCATCAGTGTCGTCGAACAGCTGTTGAAAGAAAGAAAGAGTAAATAAAGAGGAGGAAGCATTATGATGACGAAGAAAAGCGAGATGGCGGAATGGATACTTGACTTTTTCAGACAAGCCAATGTAGGTGCAGGGCAAATTATCCTGTTCCGTATTATCCAGAACAGACTTCTTGAGTTGAACCCTAAGGAGCGAGACTTGTTTGTTGGTGTATTTAACGAACTTATTGAAAACGGTTATTTCACATACGAGGAAGGATCACCACAATGCCTTCGACTTACTGCAAAGGGGGGTGACTACATCTACAATCCAGAAGCTAGACTTGACTGCTGCCATGACCAAAGGAAGCCAACCAAAGCCCAATCCCAATACCTCGCCAATTGGCATGACAATTTCATTAGTTATATCAAAAGTATGCTATCGGCAATAGCAACGTTTGAAGCTACCCCGACGATTGTAGAAGACGACAAGAAGGGATTAGAGGAGCTAAGACTCGTCCTGCTCGGTCCAGATGTGCAAGAAATCGAAAAAGACTTGGCTGATGGTAATGTGAAAAAGTGCACGATTGAAAAGATAGTAAAACTCAACAAGCAGATTGTTGATATCTGTATGGAACATATCCAAACGAGTCCGTTGGAGCGTGAGTTTTGGAAACAGATGGCTTATTTGAAGATAGAAAACGATAAGAATTCTGAACTGATGCGGTTGGGTGAATTGAGGATACAATTGGAAGAAGCATAGTTGGGTAATTAATCGCCTATTTAATTGATTTGTTAATTATTGCTTTGACAACCAACTAACCCTGCATTATAGTATATACTTACATTTGAAAGCGATAGATAACCAGATGCCATCAATGACCCAGCCCATACTTACAGATTCAGAGATAATGGAAATGCTTGTTGCTTTCTATGCAGAAGCACTTCGATTTCTCGATGTGCCAAGTGAACAATGGGCAGATGTAAAAACGGGAGCGGTTTTTGATGGCACAGATGGGAAACTCAGCATCATAAGCATAAACTACGCTAAAAGGAAGATAATCGTTTGCTTGCCGGCATTGAAAATGATGCTAATGACAAGTCCTAACGCTACGGGTGATGCGCCTTCTGTTTACCGGTCTTATGGCTACAAGTTGGCACGCCTTTGGCAGCAATATCTCAAAACGGGACAACAGCGCATATTTAATCAAGATGAAGACAGTTACGTCTTTGCAGAGGCTTTAGGTATTATAAAAGGGCTGCCACTAATAGATGCCCCTGTTGACGGGAATTTGGTAAAGACCATAGGATTCAATCCTTTTAACCGAGATGCCGCTCTAGGTATGCTTCGCGATGAATTTGGGATAGATTGTTGCGTAAAACGCGGTTATGATTTGTCCAATAAAACAGAGCGATTGTTTGTTACGCTGACAGACAAAGACAATTTGCGACGTGGAAGCGAACTGTTGGCATTGTATGAAGATTGCAACAAACGTCCCTTGCCTAAAAGAAGAGAAGGAGAAATCGGAAGCAAAAGCAATCCATTTGCAAACGTAGATGAGGCCGCCGATTACATACTGACAATAGAAAAGGAAAGGCTTGACACAGACGTCTATCGACAAGCGATAAAGAAAGAACAATACTATTATGATTTTGAGCATGGCTTTTTCCGCATTCCTTGGGCTTCTGCCAATGTGGGATATTATCCCTTGGAAGGATCCGCTTATCCATGCTTCGTTGTCAACCAAATGAGTCAACGAGTGGGTCATTTAGATGAGATGCCTCGGTTTTCCATAAAGCCTTCTCTTGCCAACAACAAGTTCCTCTTTCGCGGACAGTCGGAGTTTTTTGATCCATGCGTTCCCAATATGTTTCGGGACAAAACGAAAGTGGCTGCGCATCAGTTTGTGGACGATGTCATACAGATAAACGAACTTGAGGTTCTGCTTCGACAGCATCCACTTGTCAAACTCTTTGAGCAGGGATTCCATCTTCTACACGAGTTCTTCCGCTTCAAAGTAGATTATATGGGGTTGAGCCAACATTATTACAATCGTACTCCATTGCTTGACCTTACATGCGATATGGAGGTTGCGAAATTCTTTGCAGTGACCTGGTTCAATATGGGAAAAGACTGTTATGAGAAGTATACGGGGAACAATCTTGGTGTCCTTTATTACTATGATTTGGCAGCAGATGCCTTTACCTACCGTAAGGGACGAGACTACATGGTTGAAACCATAGGTAAGCAGCCGTTCATGCGTAGTGGCAACCAAGCTGGTTTTCTTATCCGGCTCGGCACTGATAAGAATTTCAATGAACTTCCGGAGGTGCGTTATGTGTTCTTTCAGCATGATCAGAATATCACCGACCGCATATTTGATGAAGCCGAAAAAGGTGATAAATACATGCCTCAAGAGATGCTCCGCAGCCATTGGTACAAGCGGATGAACGATGCCAAAGCCAAAATGGAGATATCCGAGGAGGCTTTGAAGCTAAACTTTGAAAATAATAAGGATGTATCTCACAGAAGCATAGTGAAGGACCTGCAAAGCAAAGGTTTCCATATAAGTAAAAAGAATAGACAGTACTTTACCGAAGAGGAACTTGACACCTACTATGCAGGCGCGTTAGAGTTTTGGGCGGACTTTTGTTCTAATGTCCATATTTACAGTCCGGAAGGGACGCTTCTCCATAAGCATCTTATGAATCTGCCCAATGATCCGCGTTATCGCTGGGCGTTTTGTAGAGATAAAAGTTGTGAACATCATTGTTAATAGGATAAAAGCTAAATGGAAATTATCTATATCTAATAAGATTACAGATTTTGCGAAGTTCCAAATCAATATCCCCAATACCTAATTCTGAATGGGATAACGCGACTTTATGAGTCAAAAAAACAATAAATGCAAATTAGAATAATATGCCGTTTAATGAAATTCTCATAGGCTTTATAAGACCATGTGAATGAACTGCTTCGGGCATCGTTTGACTACTGCGTCCCATCAATAGCTACCTCAACAGAGTATATGGAGGTGACGGATGTAAACGGAAAAGCGAATCATATCATTCTGATAACTGTGATGCAGAGTATGAAGGTACGGAAGCCAAGGTCGGTCAAGAGATGAATGTGATTAAGGATGAAATTTTCACCGGCCCTGTTCTAAAACTGACGAATAATGTGTTGGCTTTCGTGAAGACGCAGATCAAGGAACACACTTATCTTGGTGCTGACGGAAGGTTCAAGACCGATGAGCAGTATCCTGAATTCTGCTGGACCGAAATATGCGTGAATGCAATCTGCCATAGAGATTACAGCATTTTAGGGACAGACATTCAGGTGAAGTTGTTTGACGACCATATGACGGTGGAAAGCTCCGGCATTTTGCCTGGCTTGGTAAGGCCGTATAATATTCGTGAGATGCATTTCTCGCGGAATCCGAAGATTGCGTTGTATATGCGCAACCATAAACTAGTGAAAGAGTTTGGCGAAGGGATAGACAGGATGTTCCGTGAGATGGAGGAAGCTGGATGTCTGGCTCCAGAGTATCGGCAGAATGGTTTTATGGTGAATGCTACGATTAGGCAGCGCGAGGGTACTGTACCTACGGAAAAGACTACGGAAAAGACTACGGAAAAGATTCTTGGTTTCATTTCCGAGAATCCAAAGGTAACGACAGAAGAGCTAGCTCGTTTGTGTGGATTGACACCTGACGGCGTGTATTATCATACCAAACATCTTCGCGAAAAAGGTCTGCTGATTCGCGAAGGTGGTCGTAAAGAGGGGTATTGGATTGTCGTTAAAAAATGACAATCGATTGTACTGATCAGTAAAACTATTATAAATTTTTGCTTCACCTTATCTTCGATTGCGGCGGAGCATCATCTGGAACAAATCTTTATGTGGCCTGTCTTTATCGGACGGGGTATTTGGGAAACAAATCTTACATAAATCTGTTTTAAAAATTGGGCGGCCTGTCCTTATCGGACGGGGTTTTTTGGAAACAAATCTTACATAAATCTTTAAAAAATGTTGAATGAGGGTGTGTCAAAACAGGCACACCCTCTTTTTTTTACGCTTCAACGCTCAGACACACTTTTGGGGACTGTATCGTTAGATCTTGGAAACTTTGAACGTTAATTGTCGTGTAATTAGCCGTATAATTGATCATTAAATAATTAATGGATAATTCGTGATCAATTAACGGTAATTAATGTTGAAATAGGAACACGGATGATGGGTGTGTTTGTACACGGATTAGGACGGATTTAACGGGATGGGGGGTGCGACAGGGTCACAAAATTCAGTGTTCATGGCTTTAATGATTGAAAATTTTGGGAATTTTTAATTGAAAATTTTGGGAATTTTATAATTTTGCGCCATGATATTTCAAATACGACACAAAAAGAGATGTATTACCAAAGACTTATAGAGGAAGCTATAGATCGTAAGCTGAAGTCATCAGGTGCTGTGTTAGTCGCTGGTCCCAAGTTCTGTGGCAAGACGACTACGTGCATGCTTTATCAAAAGAGTTTCGTGAAACTGAACACGAAACAGGCAATTTCAATGGCAAGGATGGATTCTAAAGGTGTCCTGGTGGGAGAGAAACCTAGGCTGATAGATGAATGGCAGAAAGCTCCTGATATATGGAATCAAGTGAAGGACGACCTGGATTTCAACTATGAATTTGGGAAATATATTTTGACAGGTAGTTCAACCCCGGCAGACAAAACGGAGATTCATCACAGCGGAGCTGGAAGGATTACACCACTATTGATGCGCCCAATGTCGCTTTGGGAGTCAAGAGAGTCAAAGGGGACGGTGTCGCTGAATGACTTGTTTGAAGGAGGAAAGACGTATCCATGGGATATGAACACAGAGTTTACACTTGGCGATGTGGCGTTTCTTTTGTGCCGTGGCGGTTGGCCGGTGTCGGTGTTGGCCCCACGTGAGATAGCACTTGAGGTGACGAAGAACTACTATAGCGGGCTTTTTGTGTTCGAAGACAGCGAGAACGAGCGATTCCGTAACAAGAAGCCTGAGGTGCTACGAATGATTCTGCGAAGTTTTGCAAGGAATATTTCGACAGAGGTGGCTGTGTCGACCATCTTGGCTGACATCAGGCAGAGCAATGAAAGGACGATGGATGTGAAGACGTATGACGACTATATGGAAGCGTTGAAGGACTTGTATATCATAGAAGACATGGAAGCATGGAATCCTAATATACGGTCAAAGACATCTATTCGGAGTACTCCGACACGGCATTTTGTAGACACATCTATTGCTTGTAGGAGCTTGGGGGTGAGTCCTGACGACCTGAAACGTGACTTGAATAGCTTTGGATTGTTCTTCGAGGATTTTGCTGTGAGAGATTTGCGGATTTACGCTGAGACGCTTGGCGGGACGGTGAAGCACTATCGTGACAATGCTGGTTTGGAGTGCGATGCTGTGGTCCATTTGGAGGATGGCCGATGGGCTGGAATTGAGATAAAACTTGGCGGTGACGACCTAATCAACGAGGGTGCAGCATCGCTGAAGACGCTCAGGAACAAGATTGTGGAGAAGAGCGACGAGCAGGCTCCTTCATTTTTGTTGGTATTGACCGCTATTGGTGGAGCATATCAACGGGAAGACGGGGTATTCGTAGCTCCAATCAATCTGCTGAGGCCATAAGAAGAATACGTGAAGCCGGCAGCCTGTCCTTATCGGGCGGGGTGTTTTGGAAACAAATCTTACATAAATCTGTCATAAATCTTTGCTTCGCCTTATCTGCGATTGCGGAGGAGATTCATCTGACGGCCTGTCCTTATCGGGCCGGGGTATTGGGGAAACAAATCTGACACAAATCTGTTTTAAATATTGGGCGGCTTGTCCTAATTGGACGGCCGCTTTTTTTGAAAGAAGCATCTATGGCTAAGTCAAAGGGCTTGCAGCTGTCAGGTCTTGGGAACTTTGAACGTTAATTGTCGTGTAATTAGCCGTATAATTGGCCATTAATTTAATGGATAATTCGTGGTCAATTAACGGTAATTAATGTTGAAATAGGAACACGGATTTTTTTTGAACACGAATGGACACGAATTAGACGAATGGCAATACGACGAGGAGGCAAAAGGATTCGTGTAGATTCGAGAGATTCGTGTTCGAGATGGTAGGGAAGCAAATCTATCGTAAATCTATCATAAATCTTTGCTTCGCCTTGTCTTTGATTGCGGCGGAACTTCATATAATGTACCCCAGAATTGAAAGCATGTGTTAAGTGAAAAATTATCATGTCCTCAAAAACAAGAACAGGAAATAAAGCGAAGAATAGATGTTGTTTTCGGGTGAGAACATTTGAGAATTGAATGTGGGATATGTAGGGGTGAGAACCGTTTGCCGCCAGGCAAACAAAATCCGTGATTTCTGTGCTATATGTGTGAGAGATTTTTCTTTATCTTTGCCCCCGAAAAAATATAACCCTATGGAACGCAAACGCATCTATCTCTGCCTCGCCCACATGAGCGACGCAGGCCTTGAACAGAAATACATCCAGGAAGCCTTCGACACCAACTGGGTGGTGCCGCTGGGACCGAACGTGAATGGCTTTGAGAAGGATCTTGAGGAATTCGTTAATTCAAAATTTAAAATTCAAGATTCAAAATTGGATAAGCGCGTTGTCGCCTTATCGGCAGGAACCGCCGCCGTTCACCTGGCCCTGATTGCCTGTGGCGTGCAGCCTGGCGACGAGGTCATCGTGCAGTCGTTTACCTTCTGCGCCTCCTCCCACCCCATCACCTACCTTGGCGCAAAACCTGTTTTTGTCGATTCAGAGAAAGACTCGTGGAACATCGACCCCGAGCTGATGGAAGCGGCCATCAAGGACCGCATCGCCAAGACGGGTCGTAAACCCAAGGCCATCGTGCCCGTGGCACTCTACGGTATGCCTTACGACATCGATAAAATCATGGAAATTGCCAAACGCTACGACATCCCCGTCATCGAGGATGCGGCTGAGGGATTCGGAAGCCGCTGGAAAGGGCAGGTATTGGGCACTTTCGGCGAATATGGCATCCTTTCCTTCAACGGCAACAAGATGATCACCACCTCGGGCGGTGGCGCACTTATCTGCCCCAACCAGGAGGCCTGGCAGAAAATCATGTGGCTGGCTACCCAAGCCCGCGAGGCTTATCCCTATTACCAACACGAGGCCATAGGCTACAACTACCGCATGTCGAACATCTGTGCCGGCATCGGCCGCGGACAGATGACCGTCGTCAACGACCATATCAACCATCATAAGCATGTCTTTGAGCTGTACAAGGAATTGCTCAAGGACGTGAAGGGCATCGAAGTCCACGGCAATCCCGACGAACGCTACGACTCCAACTTCTGGCTCAACACCATCACCATCGACCCGAGCGTTCGCATCAAAGGTCAAGAGAATGCTTACAAGACCATCGTGCAAGGTGCGGTGGGCGGTGCGGCTGGCGTGGTGCATGCCTCCGACAGTGCCCACACCGACTGCGAGCCCAACGACAACGTGGAGGCCTTGCGTGTTTGGCTTGACCAAAGAGCCATCGAAGCCCGTCCACTTTGGAAGCCCATGCACAAACAACCCGTGTATCAGGATGCACCTGCTTACGTCAACGGCATTTCGGAAGCCCTCTTCAAAGTGGGTATGTGCCTGCCCAGCGGACCGTATGTCACGGATGACGATGTCAGGTATATCGTGGACTGCATTAAGGAGGCGATAGAATAAGCTCCATTTACATCTGTCACTGAAATAAAAGCGGCGGCAAGTAGGTCTTACGATTCGTAAACCTACCTGTCGCCGCAGTTTTTTTTATTCTTATCGGCGCTCCTTTCCCCGAAAAGGGGAATCTACAAAGCCTATTTGTAGACCTTCACATCCGTCTCGCCGTTGAGGACCATCAGGCCATTGAGAGCCAAGGCCTTCATCTCGTCCTCGCCAGGATAGACATACACGGGAGCGATTTTCTCCACATGGGATTTCACCAAAGCGCAGAAGCCCTTGTCGTAGGCCATGCCTCCCGTGAGGAAGATGGCGTCCACATCCATGCTGAAAGCCGAAGCAGCGAGACCACCGACTTCCTTGGCCACTTGATAGGCCATGGCTTTGTAGACCTTCTCCCATTCCTTGTTGCCAGCCTTCACGGCGTTCTCCACTTCGAGGGCATCGTTGGTGCCGAGGTAAGCGACAAAGCCGCCTTTGCCCTTCAGCATCTGACCGATTTCCTTCTTGGTGTATTTGCCACTGAAGCAGGCATCGACAAGGAAGCCCGCAGGCAACGAGCCAGCACGTTCGGGCGTGAAGGGACCGTCGCCGTTCAAGGCGTTGTTGGTATCCACGACGCGACCTTTCTTGTGGGCGCTGACCGAGATGCCACCACCGAGGTGAATGGCGATGATGTTCATGTCCTCATACTTGCGACCGAGGTCCTTGGCCAGTTGGCGAGCAATGATCTTCTGGTTCAAGGCATGGAAGATGGAGATGCGAGGGAACAGCGGGTGACCTGAGTAGCGAGCCACCTCGTCCATCTCATCGACCACAACAGGGTCGGCGATGTAAGCCTTCACTCCGATTTCCTTGGCGATATCGTTAGCAATCAAGCCACCAAGGTTGGAGGCATGTTCGCCGTTGTAGCCTTCCATGAGGTCCTTAATCATGAGATCGTTCACTTCGTAGACACCCGAGACGAGCGGACGGAGCAAACCACCACGACCCACGACGCAAGCCATTTCGCTCAAGTCGATGCCAGCTTCTTTCAACTCACGCTTGATGGCTTCGGTGCGGAAGGGCTTCTGGTCGGAGATGTGTTCGTATTTCGCGACTTCCTCAGCGCTGTGCTTGAGGTTCTTCTTGAAGACTTGTTCCTCACCTTCGAACACAGCGATCTTAGTCGAGGTGGAACCTGGATTTATCGTTAAGATTTTGTATGCCATAATATTATGTTTTTTGAATTGTTTATGCCATCATAGCGGCCAAAGCGATGGAATAGAGCTTCGTCTTCGAGGTGTCGCCGCGTGAGCTGAGCACGCAAGGCACCTTGGCACCCATGAGCATGGCACCCACTTCGCTCTTGTCGAACTTGGTGCAGCACTTGTAGAACACGTTGGAGGCTTCGAGGTTGGGGAACACGAGGCAGTCGGCATCGCCGGCCACGGGGTTCTTCATGCCCTTGATGGCAGCGGTCTCGGCATCCAAGGCGAGGTCGAGGCTGATGGGGCCTTCCACCATGCAACCTTTGATCTGACCACGTTCAGCCATCTTGGCGATGATGGCGGCATCGACGCAGGCGGGGATGCCGGCACTCATCTGCTCGGTAGCGGTCACCATGGCGACTTTCGGGCAGCTGACACCCAACTTGGTGGCAACGGAGGTCACATATTTAAGCAACTGTTGCTTCTGTTTGAGGTCGGGCAGCGGGATGATAGCGCAGTCGGAAGCCACCATCAGCTTGTGGTAGTTGGGGTTCTCGATGACGGCGACGTGGGCCAAGGTCACGTTGGGTGGACAGAGGCCGCGTTCCTTGTTGAGGATGGCACGCATGTACTTATCGGTGGGGAGCAAACCCTTCATCAGGATGTCGGCTTCACCAGCATTGATAAGGTCGCAAGCCATGGCAGCGGCTTTTGTATCAATGGGTTCATGGATGATTTTGAAGTTGTTGGGGTCGATGTTCTCGGATTTGCACACTTCTTTGATGACGTTTTCATCACCAAGAAGGGTAGCTTCGATGAGACCTTCCATAACGGCAGCGTTCACTGCACAAATCGTGTGATCATCATTGGCATAAGCAGCCACAAGGCGTTTTTTGGGTTTGCTGCGCAAAACCTCGAACATTTGTTCTAATTTTCTGATTTCCATAATATTGTATTTAAGATTTAAAATTCAAGATTTAAGATTTAGCTGACTTCGCCCCATGATGTAGGGAATGGGATGTTATTCGCTTTGTAATAAAGTATAATTGGGTCATAATCCAAATCATCGGCCCAAGTGAGCGTTTTTAATTCAGGATGTATGTATGCTTTTTTGAACAAATTCAAGTTCATCAAAACACTGTATGGTTTTGTGGAATTGATTACATCAGCAAAGTCAACTAGCCCCGATGTTCCGTCTTCAAAAGTTACTTTATAGACGTAATCATGCTGATATTCGATGTCCTTTAAATCATAATTCATATTACAGTGGCTTGACTTTGATAAGATTGCCTTTTTTAGCTTCTTCCCAACATTGCATTAATTCCTCTTGGTGTAGTTTAGCCCATTCAGCAACAAGACCGAATGTTTTAGGCGGCAAATCACCAATCATCAAACCGAAGTCCTTAATCCTTATAGAGGCCTCATACTCATTGTATCTCACATGAAAATGAGGTGGATTGTGATCCGAAAAATTCATCGTTATGATGATTCCAAGAAATCTGCTAATTTCAGGCATTCTTTTATTATTTGACGGAGCAAAGATAAAAAAAACTTTCTATCAATAATAAATAATGTTCAAATCCAGCCGTTTTTCCTGCAACTGTTCGACAGCGTGTTTCTTCACCTTGGTGTTGTAAACCTTCAACTGCTTCAACGACGGCATGTTCTCAACGGGTGAGATGCTGCGCACATTGGTGTTGTTGACAAACAGATTCTCCAATTTTTGCAAGCCCGAAAGGGGTTTGAGCGACTTTATGGGTGTGCCGCTGGCGTTCAATGTCACCAAATTGTTCATCTTCGACAAGGGCCCAAGGTCTTTGATTTGGGTATTCTCAATGTTGAGGAGTTCAAGCAAAACACTGCTTTCGATGGGCGACAAGCTACTTACTGGGTTGTTCTGCACATTGAACTCCAACAGATAGGCTTTATTGGCCAATGGCATTAAGTCGCTTACGTTTTGGTTGTTGATGGTCAGCCTTTCAAGCCACATGAAATCCGTAAGTGGGTCAATGGAGGTAATGGGGGTCTCTGACGTAATCTCTATCTCCCTCAAATCAATAATTTTTTGAAGCTCAATCGGGGTTGGGGTTCCGTTTTGGCAGCCCACATGCTCTAACAATATGGCTTGCCAGTTCTCGTCAATGCTTTCCCACCACGCTTGCAGTTTCTCGGTTTGATACACCACTGTAACCTGTCTCTGGCTTTGTTTCAAGGCGACCACTTGACTGTGGCCGATGATGGTGCTGTCGGCCAGAATCACCTCGATGTTATTATCGTTAACCAAGGCCGTAAGGTCAGCGACGGGTGTATTCATGATGTTGAGGAACCGCAGACTTGTCATGTCCTGCAAAGGCTTGAGGTCGCTGATGTAGGTGTGCTCGATGGTGAGCGACTCCAAGTTGGTCAGTCCCTGGATGGGTTGCAGGAAATTGATTTCGGTGTTGGCGATATTGAGCGAACGCAGGTTGGTCAAGCGGCTGACAGGTAACAGGTTCTGCATGAAGGTATTCCCCGAGAGGTCGAGTTCCTGCATGTTGATGATTTGGTGCAGCTGCTCGGTGGTGGGTTCCGAATCAAGTTGTATCTGCTTGGAAAACACAGCCTTCCAGAATATAGGAAGCTCGCGCCACCATGTCTTCAACGCTTCGGTGTCGTAGATGACCAAAGCAAAAGGATTGGTCTTTGAGAAGGCTATGGCCTCGGCATCATGGATACCGGAATGATCGCAGTAAATCTTGCTCAAACGACGGTTTTTACCCAAAGGTGTCAAGTCGCTGATAGACGTGTTGCTGCAATACAGCTCGCGCAGATTCTCCGTCTCGCTGAGAGCTTGGAGGTGGGTAATGGCAGAGCCTGAGATGTTGAGGCTTTGCAAGTCTTTCAAACCGGCAATGGGCGCCAAGTCGCGAACCGTAGTGTTGCTGATATCCAAGGACTTCAATTTGGCCAAATCGTGCAAAATGCCGACATTGGAGATATTGGTGCCGCTCAAATTCAGCGAGATGAGATTCGGACAACTCTTCAACTGAGTGAGTCGATTGACTTGGGTATTGGCGAGGTTCAGTTTTTCGAGGTTTCTCAAAGTGGTCAGTACCGAAAGGTCGTCGATGGTGGTGTTGGCCGCTTCAAGTTCTTTCAGTGTGGTATTGTATTTCAGTGCCGAAAGGTCGTTTATCAAAGTGGAATTGACTCGCAACACCTCCAATTTATTCAGGTTGCGTATGGGAGAAAGATCCTCAATGGAAGTGCCTGAAATGTCGAGCCAGGTGAGGTCCGACAATTCGCTGAGCGGATCCAAGTTGATGATTTCGCGGATGCCCGAAATGTCGACACGCTGTCTTTGTGTGACCTGCTTCAGTTTGGCATCAAGTTCCTTCATGTCGTCTTTGAATACCTTGTCGCGCAAGTCGATGTTACCCGTAATGGTATCGACAACGGGATAAGAACCCATAAAATCGGCCGAAGTAATCATGCCGACGGTTTCCATTGGGATGCTGTCGTAGAGCTTGATATCGCTGCCGAGGCGTGTTTTCCAGTTTTGCGACAGGCTGTTCCACCAGTTGCGAAGCGCCTCTTTTTCATTGATTTTCGCGGTATAGATGCTGGCAATCTTGAGGCTGCTTTTTTGGCGGTCGAGGTTGATTTCAACAAAGCGGGTCTTGACGTTGTCAACCGATTCGTCGTTGATGGTCTTGGCGGTCAGCTGCCGCGACAAGGTGGCCTTGAAAAAGATACTGCCGTCATCTCTTGTGCCGTTAGCGATGCTTTGCAAATCGAACTTGAAATTGGCCCATTTGAAGAAAAAGTCGATGTCTTTCAGATAGGCCTGCACATCCTTATTGATGGGGGACTTGCGGTTTACGTCAAGGTCGTCTTCGATCTGGACTTTGTCATCGATAAAGATTTTGCTCCAACTCTCGGTGAAGACAATCTCCTTTTCCAACGCAGTGGAGGTGCTGTCGCCCAAGAAGTTCATCGTTTCTTCCAGATACGAAACCATGGTTTTGATTTCGTTTTCATATTTGGCGATTTCGTCTTTCGACAGTTTCTGCGCCTGACCACTAAAGGCAAGACCGAGCAATAATATGGAGAGAATAACTATCTTTTTCATGGTTGATAGAATTTGATGAGATTGGTTTTTTCCTTTTCCGGCATATAAACGACGTTCGACATAAGCCATCCCGAGTTCATCCCCGAGCGATTGAACCAAGAGACCTCAAAATACCAGTCCTTGATTTGCAGGACATGGAATTTGACTGAATCGACTTGCTGAAACACAAGCCTGCCGTTCTTGATTTCGTAGAAAAACAGCGTCAGATAATCGGGATAATACTCTTTGGAAGCGTAATATTCAATGACTTCTGGATTTTGAAAAGCCTTATAGATGTTCATGAAGTCGAGCTCATGACTCATGGGATGCAAAAAATGTTTTTCCTTTTCAGCCAACTCGCCGTTAGGAAACAGTTTGTTAAATTCGGAGAAATAGACATTGGTAAGCACCCATTTTGAACCCAAGCCCTCCTTCTCAACGGCCAGGAAAAGCATCACATTGACCAGCTTGCCGTTGTATTTGAAAGTGCATGAAACCTCTGAGAACCAATTTCCTCCAAGAAATGTCATATAGGTTGAATCGCCTTTTGTGACATCCTCGATGAAATAGCGTTGCAAGTCGGTCTCCTTGCCATATTTCTCTTGGTCGAAGAGGATGGGTAAGGATTTGCGGCGCATCTCATTGCTGCGGTAATTGGGGTCTTTGGGATTGAGCTTGAAACCGAACTGGTCTTCCTCGTAATTGAACCTGCGCATGAACTGACCCATCTGTTTGGTCATGGCGTAGAGTTCGGTTTCGTCCATCTTAAAATCGCCTATGGTTTGGGCGAATGCGTTGCCTGTCAGCAGAAGCAAAACGGCAAGAAGCGTGATATTTCGGATTGTTGTTCTCATTCTTTACTATGACTACCGACAATGACCATGACCAGTACCACAGTAAAAGTGGTCATGGTCATGGTCATCAGTCATAGTCAAATTATCTATTCGTCGTTTCCTTCACGCGCATGTCGCCGAGCAACACATCCCAGAAACCGATGGTGCGGCCGCCAATTTGTGTTTCCTTACGTTTCACATAGACCGTGATGTCTTTCTTGGTCGTGTCCTTATAGGCCAGATTGCCTTCTTTGTCATAGCCACGGAAAGACTGGAAGATGGTGATGACACCCACGTATGTGCCATCAGGCTGACGCTGCAAGTCGCTGACATACTCGATGTTGTACCATTCAATCTCGACGCGGTCGTAGTTGAGGCGCATCAGGTGCTCCATATACTTGCGGACGCGATAGTAGGTGATTTGATTGGAACCCAATGAAGAGACACCTATTTCCGCATCGCTCATGAAAAGCTCCTCGGCACGGTCGATGACGCGGTTGGCCTCACTGAAAGGCGTGTCTTTCGAGCCGACGATTTTGATGTATTTGCTCAGGTCTCTCACCTTCTCCAAGGCAAGGCTGTCGATGGCTTGCTTGCGTTCGAAACTCAGTTCGTCCTGTGCCATGGCGCTACCCACAACGCACAAGGCAATCACTAATGTGGCAATGATCTTTTTCATTTCTTAATCAGTTCAAGTTCGTTAATTTTTCCGTTGGCGTTGTATTTGACGTCGTGCACCTTTTCAGTGGCCTTCTTCTGGTCCTTCACGTAATTGAGGTATTTTTCAATGGTCGTCGGACGGTCGTAGTCGTTGAAGCCAGCATTCTGCTTAATGATGATAAGCACAGGCACATTGGGCGACTCAAAAGCGCTCAGGGTCTCGTCGATGATACGGTTGGCCTGCATGACGCTGCCAGCACGGGCGATGCTATTGAAATTCTGTTCTAGGGTGACATTGGCGGCTTGCACCTCCTGCTTGTTACGCTCCTCCTCTTCTTTTTGGGCACGCTCGCGGGCGAGTTTTTTCTCCACTTGGAAGAGCAGGTCGTCGACTTCGGCGTTTTGCAGGTTCCAGTCCTTGATGGTCTGCACGCGGGCTTCTTTCTCTTCGAGGCTCCAGAGGGTCTCATCGTCGAGGATGGCGTTCAGGTCCTTCACGGCTTGTTCAACTTTTGATTTGTACTCGGCCTCGGCAGCTTCGCGGGCGAGGCGTTTCTTGCTCTTGCAACTTGTGGTGCCTCCCAGCGTGATGAAAACGGCCAGAAGAACCATCATGACGGTTGTGATTTTCGATTTCATATTTAGAGATTTAAAAATTCAAAGATTCAAAATTCAAAGATTCGTTTTTGTAAATAACTCGCAACTGTCTAATAAATTGCAAAAGTAGTGCTTTTTTTAATTGCATGAGGTGTTTTTAAGACAATTTTAGCGCCAAATCAACCTAAGGGTATTTTCTTGAGAACCTTGTAAAAAGGCCCCGTAGGCTGAAGGAAACTCTGGAAGTAAACCAGTTCCTTCACATCGGCATGAAGATAAGGCTTCTGCTCAATACTGTCATAAATCTGCATAAAAAACTGCTTGTCAACCAGTTGCTTTATGCGGCATACGGTAAGATGTGGCACAAAGTTCTGACGGTCGCGGAGATAGCCCAAGTCATCAAAAGCATCGAGAAGGTCGGCTTCAAGGTCGAACAGGGCCTTGGGCTGGTCGTTCATGCCGAGCCAAAGCACACGTGGCACACGGTTGCTGCCGAAGAGTCCCGTGCGGTCGAAGTCCATGGTGAACGGTTGGTGTTGTTTGGCCACTTTTTGACAAGTTTCGATGATAGCAGGAACGTCTTCTTCAGGGGTACTGCCCAAAAACTTCAAAGTCAGATGGATCTGATTGGTCTTCACATAGTTGATATACTTCTCATGCTGGAGGTTTTTCTTCAGTCTTTCCACCATGGCTGGAAACTCGGTGCCGCAAGGGATGGAAATGGCAAGGAAGGTTCGTAAGGTTCTCATTGATGTGTAATTTGATGTAAAATAGGGTTTTATGGGTATTTATCTCACCATTCCCACAGGATACACTAAATAGTTCTTGTCGCAATAGGGTGAACGCTCATAGAACCAGTTCAAGATGGCATATTGCGAGGGTTGTTTGTCCTTCGGGAAGGAGGCTTTCCAAGCGTCGAACTGTTCTTTAAGGAAAGGATCGGCGGCAAGCATGGCCTTGGCCATCGGCTCCATCTTGTAGACTTCGAAATACTCGACACGCTGCAACACATGGTTGAAGAAGCCCCATTCAAACAACGAGCCTTGCATTTCAGGTTCCAACAGGTTCATTAGCAAACGCACCCCGTTTTGCGAGGTCTTTATGACAGCTGAGCCTTTCGGGAAGGTGACATCCTTGGTGATTTCCTCAGCATCGGCATGGGCCACACGACAATGTCCTTCGGAAGGCGTGGGCACAAACGACACATTACTGAAACGGTAAGTGTTGACAGTCAACGTCTTCTCGCTCTTCAGGAGATTCATCTCGAAGCCATGCGCCTTGACAATGTCGATGACTTCGCCATACTGTGCTGGAATAATGTATTCCTTGGGCACCGACAAAAACTTCTCGGGGCGCGTGGAAAGGATTCTGCGGGTTTTACGTGTTTCGGGGCGCGTTGCATCATAGGCATAATACCAACTGCCCGTGATGTCGCTCTGCACCGTGTCGAAATGGTAGCCCAAGAAGTTTTCCCAAATCGTGTCATTCAACTGCGGCTGCATGTTGATGGGAATCTCCTTGAGGGTCAAGTCGTTTTTCTTGGCTTGAGTGAGGGCATTTTGGAAACTGTCTTTGTTTTCGCTGATGATTTTCAATGTTTCAGCAATCATGTAATAGGTGGAAAACACGCGGTCCTTGTAAGGTTTCAGCATGTGGGTCTCAAGCAAGATGCCGGGACAGTTGCGGGCGGTAGTGTAAGCTTCCGAAAACATGGCGGAGAAACTCTCGTCATAAAGCGATGCCGTTGGGTCGCCCCAGGGATGGAACTCGATGTAGCGTGTGACAGGCATGTTGTGGCTCATCATGGCCGGGCCGATTTTAGGCTCCCATTCGTTGCTCAACCAAGCGGTAATCGAGGGGTCGTAATTGCCGAAATTCTCCACGGAATAGGTGGTTACATATTGGTAATCAGCACCATCGGTGGCATGGGTATCGAAAAACAAATCGGGTTGCCATTGGTTAAACAAGGTGGTGAAGGCCCGCAGTTCGGGCGAATCAAGTTTGGTGAAGTCGCGGTTGAGGTTCAGGCCTTGGGCATTCACGCGCCAGCCCATCTGTTTCGGACCGTTTTGGTTAATGCGGTTGTAAGGCGAGAAGTTGGCCAACCCGTCAGGGCTCAGAACGGGGATGAAAAGAAAAGAGAATTCGTCCAAAAAGTTTTGGTATTCCCTTCCTGTCAACATGTTACGGATGAGCATGAACATGGCATCCTTGCCGTTGGGTTCGCCAGGATGGATGCACGACTCGACCAAGATGATGTTTTTTCCGCTCCGACGAATCTTCTTCGGGCTGGTGTAGCCGTTCTTGTCGACGATGAGCAAGGGTACATCGCGGCCTTGGGCAGTCGTCCCGATGCTTTGGTAATGCACCTCCTTGAATTGTTTGTCAAGGCGCTTCGCGTAGGCGATAGTTGCAGCGTAATCGTCTGTCTCAAAGTAGTTTGACTTCTCGAAAGTGGTGGTCAAGTCGGAGTTTTTTTCTTTGCATGAGGCCATCAACAGCAGGGCCACGAAGAGAGGAAATAATCTTTTCATCGGATGTAAATTTGTGCAAAATTAGTTTTTTTTCGCGTCCAAAGCCGAAAATCCGTATTTTAGCCCTTTCAAAACCGACAAAAATGAACACTTATTCCATAGGAATCGACATTGGCGGCACCAACACCGACATCGGGCTGGTGCGCGACGACGGCCGTTGCTTGGCCAAAAAGAACCTCCCGACCAACATCTATTTTGATGTAGAGCCATATGTTTCTGATATTTGCCACAAAATCAAAAAAATGATGTTTGAGAACAGCATCAATGCCATCGAAGGTATTGGCATTGCCGCGCCGGCGGGCAACTACTACACAGGCTGCATCGAAGGCGCCACCAACCTCAACTTCAAGGGCACTGTCGACTTGGCCTCGATGTTCCGCAGCCATTTGGATGTGCCTGTGGTGGTCTCCAACGACGCCAACGCTGCGGCCTACGGCGAACTCGTCTACGGTGGCGCCAAAGGCATGAAGAATTTCATCACTTTTACTTTAGGCACTGGCGTGGGCAGCGGCATTGTGGTGGATGGCAAGTTGGTACACGGCAAGACCGGTGGTGCGGGCGAGTTGGGCCATGCCATCCTGATTCCCGAAGGCCGACCTTGCGGCTGCGGGCGCAAGGGCTGCCTTGAGACCTACACCTCGGCCACGGGCATCCGTCGCACGGCCTTGGAGATGATGGAGGCCACGCCCGACTATGTGGGCGCACTCTCGCAGGTGCCAGCCGAGGAACTGACGAGCAAGATGGTGGGCGATGCGGCCAAGTATGGCGACCAGCTGGCGCTCCGTGTCTTCGAGAAGACGGGCTATTGGTTGGGCATGGCCTTGGCCAATGCCGTGGCGTTCAGTGGCCCCGAGGCCATCTTCCTGATGGGCGGTCCGGTGAAAGCGGGCGAAATCCTGATGAAGCCTGTGCGCGAGTCGTTCAAGAAGCACCTGTGCTTCGTTTACGATGGTAGCGTCGAAGTTAGGGTTTCCGAATTGCCCGACAACGACGCGGCCATTTTGGGCGCAGCGGCACTGGTGAAGGCTTGAGGAAACGAACCTTACATGAATCTTTCGCAAATATGATGAATGCCGTCAATGACTGACGGCATTCATTGTTTTTTGGTTGTGTTGTCATCATTCCTTCACCACCTTGTCCGTGAACGTCGTTCCGTCCGTCATGGTGACCTTCATCACGTACTGCCCTGGGGCGAGGCCTTGCAGGCTGAGGCTCTCGAGGCCCGAGCCTTGGCTGCGCACGAGGCGGCCTTGCAGGTCGTAAAGCTCGATCTGGGCAGGCTCCACGTCGGGTGAGTATTGCAGGTGGAGTTCATTTTGAACGGGATTAGGCCAATAGGAATAAGGACGGGGTGTAATGCCCGATTCCGAAACGCTCCATCCCTCATCATCGAAAACGAGGAAAAACAACTCAGGCGGTGCACCCATAACCACACCACCAACGGCCACGCCTCCGTTTTCAAGCGCAATCAATTCACTACCTACGCGCGAATAACCCTCTAATTCAAGACAGAAACGCTGCCAAATGATATTGAAATCGGCATCCATCTTCACCACCGAAACCTGTCCCACAGGAGTACCGTTGCTAACCCCGGCAGGATCTTGCGTGCAATAGGCGAAATACATGTCGCCATCGCCCGCTTTGGCAAGACCTATCGGGAAAGCACAGCCTAAACTGACAACTCCGTTTATTATTTGTGGGTAAGTCCTGAAATAGCAAGTGTTTATTGCTGTTAAGTTGTTTTTGTCGTATCTCGTTATGCGTACACCGTTGTCGGCAAAGTTGATTTCATTTTGAAATCGCGTTGCAACAAGGAAAGTGTTGGCATCCCAATCCAATACCCGTTCTTTCATGCCACACTTAAAATAGATGTTCTCTGGTGCTCCGTCTGGGGTTATCGTTTCCTTCAAATTCAGCAAAGAATCGAAAACATGAATGTAAATCGTCTTGAGGTCAGAAGTGTTCGTGCCCCAATAACAGTATTCGGTTGGTGACTCGTTGAAAGTGCCAAAGCGATGCCCACCAGATGTATAAAAGTTGATGGGAGAACTCTCTTTTGGTAGCACAGCATGGTCTTTCACTGTACCATCAAGCCCAATCCGATAATAATGCAATTCTTTGCGCTTTGTAAGCGGAAAATTTAGGATAATGTCACCATGATCATCCAAGAAATACGAATCGCACAAGGCTGGGAAAACCGTGTCTGACAATGGCACCCAAACTTCCTTTTCAGGGTGAAAGGTCAAGTCGTCGTCAAAAAACGAGATGCGCAAATCGCTCCTACATTCTTCAAGGTTACGTACTACTTTTGCATAAACATTGTCTTCTCCGAATGGGTTACGTTCCATCAGGTAATAGTTCAAGTCGTCGTCCTCAACAAATACGGAATCAATCAGGACCGCCCCATTAGGGTCGATTTTCAACAGCCTGTTGCCATAATCTCCAAGGTAAGCACCATTCTCGTTGATTTCAAACAGTTGAATATTGGCCAGAATGTTCCCATCGCGCAGCTGCATCATATTGCGCAAGTCAATATCAAACCACCCCACATTATGATGGGCAATGGAATCGTAGGTCTGTCCGTAAACCGCCGCTGCCATCAGCAGGAGCGCAAGCAGGGTGTAAAGTCTTGTTGTTCTCATTGTATTATTGTTTTATCCATTTTCCGTTTAATAGTTCTTTTTCAGCATTGTAAACTCGATAGAAATACACCCCAGCTTTCAATCCAGAAACGCCTATAGTAAGCACATTCCCCTCGCCACGGATAAACCTATCCAGGCATGGACGGCCAAGGGCATCCGTAATGCTGATGCGACAACCATCAATGTTTTCCACTCCACTTAGGTCAATGTTCAAAACATCCTTTGCCGGATTAGGATAGGCTATGCCTTGAATCTCCGTCACAGGCATCTCCTTTACCGAGGTGGGTATGGGGTTCATCTCCTCACGGGTCAGTTTCATCACCTTGCTTGCCGCGTAAGGCGACAGGAACTCTCCACCACCCATGACCAACAGGCAGCCTCCGTCAGAATAGGGGAGAACAAACTCCGGCCAATACTTATCGTATTCGTCCTCGTCGAAATAGCGACCGCCCAGGATTTCCATGTCACGGTCGAAAAGGCACAGGCCTGTTCGCAGGTTTTCCCCTAAATTATACCATGTGTAATAGCAGCCATACATGGTGGTGTCGTTAACCGTTGCCATGTGCTTGTTGCTGCTTTGCTCTTCATTCCTGCCTTCCGTATGATGGAAATTGGTTACAAAACGGTTGACAACGCCATTGTCGCGCTCCTTGCTCCCACCCAAATCGAGGTCGGCAAGGCAGAGATGGTACTCGTCAATGCCATCATCTTCGTTTCTGGTACAAAAAACAAACATGCTGTTGTCCGAAAGAAGGTAATCGGAATAGCCTCTGTCGCCCAAAGCGAAAATGTATGTGGCTGTCCCATACCGATAGGCTTTCTGATATTGAAAGTTGTCATCATAGAATGCGGTTCCCATCCCTCCGTGGTCGCAAAGGAATATATAACCGTCTTCCAACGGGTTTTTGAAAATCTTGTAGCACCGAAAGTCATGCATCTGGAAAACAGGGTCGTTATAAACATAGTTTTCGGGCTTTTCATAGCGGCAGGCCAATGTATCGGCGTTTTCATCGAACCTGTACATATAGGGGAAGCGCCACCACAATTCTTCATACCATTCACCGCAAGCCACCACATTTCCGTCGTCTTCAACCAACAGGCAGGGGCTGCTAATCAATTCCAAGGAGTCTTGGGTGTAGGCTTTGGCCTCCAATATGTCAAGATTCTTGTTGAGGATAATTGCCCACAGTTCGTTTCCTCCATTATTAATCTTTGTCGTGTCCTGAATCCTCGTCGCCACCGTGAAATAGTTGCCGTTCTTCAACTGAACGACATCCCTAAACAGAAGCATTTCCGGCAAATCCTCGCAAATGCGGCGTTCATAACTGCCATCGGGATGCACCTTGATGAGTTGTGTGTTCCAGTCGCGGCGACGGCCGAATCGACCTATTAAAACAGCATCCTCATTTGTGTCAATCATACCCGCATCGATGCGCGAATGTTGGTTGATGTCATTCTGGTCGCCAAAATCAAGTTCCCATTGCTGGGCTTGCATCGTCACCCCTCCCGCCATCACCAGCAGCGCAACCAGGGTGTAAAGTCTAATTTTTTTCATGACGTTATAGTTTTAAAATTCGTTGCTGCAAAACTATAACAAAAATCAACGAAAAAATCAACCAAAAGGCCAAGTACAAGTTTTTCTTTTTAATACTTGTTGAAAATCAACTAAATGCAATAACGAAATACAAGTTTTTGTTAATCCAAAAACGAGGGAAACGAGGCATTCTCGGTCTTTTTTCTGAGGTTGGAGCGGTATTTATTCACCGTGTTATCGCTTAGGTCAAGCAAATCGGCTTCTTCCTTCGCACGGAAATGTAGGAAATTGAGCACCGCAATTTGTCGCTCCGTTTCGTTCAGTTCTGGATAGGCAGCCGCCAATTTCTCCAAAGCCTGCGGATAAGCCGCCTCAAACTCGTCAATGATGCGCTCCAAGCGGTTCGGCACCTTCGCGCGGTAAAGGTCGGCCACCCGCTGCGGCAACATCGCCCGCGCCTGTTGCAATGCATCATCCACTTGCGTCTGAAGCTGTTGCTTCTCCTCGTGCCAGGTCTGCGTCTCGGCCTCATGTTCCTTTCTCCGCTTGGCCATCCACCACCACAATCCAAGCCCCAAAACCAGCAGCACCACCACGGCCGTCACCACGCCCTGCACCAAGCGTCGCCGTGCCGCCAACTGTTCGGTTTGCCGTCTCTCGGCCTCGGCTTTCTCCTGTTCCCACTGCAAATGCCGCTGAAACAACTCGTTAAGTTGCGAGACTTGCGCGTTACTTTCCCCTTCGTGCACTTCGTTATCTATCAAATACATCGCATATTGGATAACCTTCAAAGAGTCGCCTTGGCTTTGGTAGATGTCACGCATGCATCTGGCGGCCTCTCTCGTCATTAGGCAATCATCTTTATACATGAACACAGGGGTAAGATACTTCAATGCCGAGTCGTTTTGGCCAACATCCGCATAGAATGCGCCGATGATCAAATAGCGTGTCAGCTTTTCGCTTTCGTCAGCAGCCTGTGCCACCATGCGTTTTAGGTCGCTTATCGAGGTCTCGGCATCTTTGCTCATTTTATAATTGAACAGCGCAAGTTGCGAAATCAAGTCCCTATATATAAGATTGTTCGTATCGGGCAACATTCGTAGGCCCTCATTGAAATAATATACCGTGCTGTCATTTTGGTTCAGCTTGTTATATTGTTTTCCAAGATGACTCATTATATTGGCCATGCCATTGGCCGATGTAGGTTCAATTTTGTTGAAAACAAGGGATTTCTTGTAGCAGACAATGGCGGGTTCCTGCATAAATTGGCTAGAAAACAAATCACCCAGCCGATTGTATGTCAACGCCATAAACCTGGGCAGATGGTCAATCTGCAACGCCGCAACAACTTGCCTCTCCAAATTCGGGAAATGCGTCTCCACCATCTCCAGCGCCTTCAGATACTCCCCGCAAGCCGCCACCACGCTATCCCGTTCATACAGTCCCACGCCATTCATATAATGCGCCCGCGCCGCCAAAAACGCATCCCGCTTCCGTACGGACGCACCGCGTGCGTCCGCTCCATCCATCCCCACAATCGAATCAAAATAATGAACCGCCTTCAGCACCTCTTCGCGGTTGCTCTGCCCATAATCATTCTTAAACAGCAGCTCCGCAATCAGCACCTGGCAGTAATGCCCGTTAAACTCATCCAGGCTATCCGAGGCCGCACTTGAAGCAAACTCCTGAAGCATCGCAAAAGCACTATCCGGCTGCTGCCACATCAGGCTGTCAATGGCTGCCAGGGTAGTGGACGCTTGCAATGCGTCATTATCGGCAGGATCGGGAGTCTTGGTCGAAGGGGTGCAAGCGACCAACAAAACAAAAAACATCAATGTTATGCTATTCAAGGGTTTCATTTCACCTGCAAAGATAGCAAAAAAGAATCTTCTTAGAAATTTTTCTCCAAGAACGTTTGCGCTTCTTTTTCCCCGCCGTCGCGGGCTTTTTGCATCAACAGCTTGGCATAGGTGCGGTCTTGCTCCACACCCTCTCCGTTGTAATACAATAGGCCGAGGCGGTATTGTGCGCTTGCGATGTTTTGGTCGGCGGCGGGCTTGTAGTATTCGATGGCCTTTTTGAGGTCTTTCGTCACCCCGATACCGAAATAATAGCAATCACCCATCTGCGACTGGGCGTAGGCGTTGCCTGCATCGGCGGCATCTTTCCACCATTTGACGGCTTCCTTATCGTCTTTTTGGGTGCCCATGCCGTAGAAATAGCAGTTGCCCACGTTGAGCATGGCCTGCGCGTCGTTGGCATTGGCGCCTTTCATGTACCAGCCGAAGGCTTGGGTGGCATCGGCTTTCACGCCCGAGCCGCTCCTGTAAAGGTTGCCTAACGCATTGTAGGCGGCTGGAAACGCCTTCTTGGCGGCCTTGGTGTACCATTCAAAGGCTTGCTTGGCATCCTGTTTCACGCCCAAGCCGTTCTCGCAGCAATAGCCGTAGAAATACATGCACTCGGCATCCTCAAGTTGCTCGGCGCGACTGCGGATGGTGTCGATTTTCGCAATGAGCTGGTCGTGCATCGTCGGCTTTCCATTCAACTGGCTGAAGTCGAGCGGCTTGCCTTCTTCCAGTTTCAGGACGGTGCCATTGGGGTTGCTCGTCACGTTCATGTCATTACCGCCTTTTTCGGGTACTGTAATTTGCTGCATGGGCGCCACGGGAACACCCATGGGCACCTTCACCTCGTTTTGTTCCTGAGGCTGTTGCTGGGGTTCTTTATTGTCTTTTTGTTCTTTTTGGGCACAAGCCGACAGCAGCAAGGCCGTGGCGCAAAGGAAAAGGAGTTTTTTCATTTTCATTTAGGTTTGAACTCGCAAAAATACATTTTTTTTCGCACGCAGAATACGCGGAATTTTGTGAAGCGCGAAGCGACGCAAAAAATGCGTCCGGCAGGTTCTGCGTATTCTGCGAATTCTGCGTGAAATAAAACTCTACGTGAAATAAAACTCTGCGTGAAATAATCAATTTCCTTAGCGTGATACAATCACTTCACCGTGAACCTCACACCCAAATAGGCTCTGATCCCGCTCAGCGGTCCCCAAACCATGGAACCATCGAAATCCTCACTCGTTGGGTTTTCAGCAGAGATGATGGGATGCGTTTGCTTGTAGTTGGTCAGGTTTTCGCCACCGACGTAAAGTTCCCAACACTCACCTAACGACTTGGTAATCTGCGCATTCATAATCACATAGAAAGGCGAGCGCTCGATGTTTTGGTCGTGGGCCACCGCCGAGGCGTTGCCGTTGAGGTTGGGCACGCGACTGTCGCCGTTGAACTGCGTCGTGAAGTCGAACTGCCAAGTGCCGGGCGCGTACGACATCGTCACCAAGCCCTTGTAGCGGTTGACGAAAGGCTTCTCGCGCAGCGTGTCGTTGATGGTCATCTTCACATCGTTGTAGCGGAAGGCCAAAGTCAAGTCGAAGTCCTTGAAGATCTCGCAGTTGGCCTCGATTTGGGCACTGTTGGAATATGACTTGCCGTTGAGGTTGTAGATGCGAATCTGGTGGGCGTCGGCATCGCGGTCGAGGACGATTTGGTTGACGAAATCGGTGCGGTAGAAGTCGGCGGCCAAAGTGAGTTCGCGCCAACCGAGGCTGAAGGTCTTGGTCAGATTGATGCCGTAGTTCCAAGCCTCTTCCATTCTAGGCGATTCCACAAAAACAAGTTCGCGAGCCGAAGCCAGCATAGTCGAGTTTTCGGCCAACACATTAGGCGAGCGGTAGCCCTTGCCCGCCGAAGCCCTGAGGGTCAGGTTGTCATGGGTGTTGAAGCGCACATGCAGGCGCGGCGTGTAGAGCAACTTCTGGTAATAGGTGTTGTAGTCGGCACGCATCCCAAGGATGAAACTCCAGTGGTGGTCGTTGTCGAAGGTGTATTCCGCAAAAACGCCTGGCACGTGCTCTGTGCGCCCGTAGAGGCTATCGGCCAAAATCTGGTCGGAAAGCCCGCGCTCGGTGCGACGCAGGTGTTCCTTGTACTTGGCGTAGGAATAGCTGGCGCCCACCGAATACTTGTGCATCTCGTTGACAATGTATGAGTTAAATAATATATTTGCGTAATAGGAATACTGCTCGGCATGATAGAGGTTGGTGTTGAAATAGGCCGAGTGCATCTTGTGGTAGGTGAACTGCTGCTGGATGCCGAGGCTGGTGTCGTCGCGGTCGAAGAGGAAACCCGTCTTCGAGAAAGCCTCATAGCGTTGCGTGTTGATGACAAAGCCCAAACTGTCGCCAGCCGAACCTTCGTGCAAATGCGCACCTGGAACGAAACCGATTTGTCCACCGTAGCGGTCCTCTTTCAAGGCTTTCACGCCCCACATGCCTTCAAACCAGTCGTTGGCGTAGTTGTAGCGGGCAAAAATGTTGTATTGCGTCACCATCGGGTCGTCGACGAAATGGTCGCCGTTGCTGTCCATCGTCATGAAGCTGTGGTTGACATGGCCCAAAACCATCATGCTGCCGCGTTGGCCCATGTTCCAGCGGGTGTTGAAGTTGAGTTCGGCCATGCCCATGGTGTTGCCGTAAAGGTTAAGAAACAGCTTCTCGCTCTCGCCCACTTCAGGTTTCTTGTAGTCCACGTTGATTTGTCCGCTGATAGATTCATAACCATTTCTGACGGAGGAAGTTCCTTTCGAAACTTGGATGGCATTCATCCAGTTACCGGGCACATAGTTGAGGCCGAAAGCCGAGGCCAGACCTCGGAAATTAGGCATGTTTTCGGCCAACATTTGGGTATAAAGGCCGCTGAGGCCAAGCAATTCGATTTGTTTCGCGCCTGTGACGGCATCGCTATAGCTGACGTCGACCGAAGCGCTGTTCTCGAAGCTCTCGGCGAGGCTGCAACAAGCCGCACGACGCAAGCCTTCGGAGGTGATGGTCTGCACCGAAACGGGGTTCAAGGCCGAAATAAAGGTGCCTTTTTGTCGCGCCTCAATTTGCACTTCGTTGAGCATGTTGGCGGACTGGAAAACATGGTCGTAGTGCATCGGCTCAAACATGTGGTGAATCGTGTCGTTCTCGTAGCTGATGCAGCTGAACACGAGGCAGCCGATGCGCTCATGAAGTGGGATTTTATAGTGTCCGTTGGCATCAGTCACGGTGCCTTCGTTGACGATTTTCCAGTACACATTCACGCCTGGCAGTGGTGTGCGTTGGCCGTTTTCGGCTTCTTCATATACGGTGCCTTCGATGAAGCCTTGGGCAAATGCGCCCGTGACGAAGGCGAGTAATAATAGAGTGATTAGGGTGAGTTGTTTGGTTTTCATTGGATTTAAGATTTAAGATTCAAGATTCAAAGATTCAAAATTCAAAATTCAAAGATTGGGTTCGTAGTGGAGGTTCCCTTCGGGAATGGAGAACTATTTGTTTTATTAACTGCGGCGGAAAGAACTTGTTACCTAATTGTAGCATTATCAACCGCCGCATGATAAATAATGCTTAACTCCATTCCCCGAAAGGGGAATCTCTTATTATCTCAGAAAACCAAAGGATTAAGCTTCAGCGAAGAAAAGTACACAATCCGTTCTCGCCCAGAAAGAAACTTGAGTGTCTTTTTCAGAGAAAAATTGTTGAAAGCCCCACTCACTTGGTTGCACAAGTCCGTCAAGTCAAGAAAGGGCAGGATAAAGGATTGAATGCTGACAATCAGGTGTTTGTCTGGAGAAAAAACAAAATTGTCGGTGAATTGGATTTTGCTGTCGAAGTCGTCGCAGCAGCATTTGGCATTGAATTGGAGTCCATCCAATTGCCAAAGGTGTGCTTCGGTTTCTTCGTGCTCATGTTCATGGTCGAGGCAATGCAGACAATGGTCTGCCACCGTACCAAAGCTGCCCGACAGCTGGTGGTCTTCAGTGCAGTAATGGAACTTCACGTCCCATCCGACCGAGACGAACAGCACCGCAAGGGCCATCAAAAAGGAACCGATTTGCAACAACCGCTTTTTCATGGCGCAAAAGTACGAAATTATTCAAGACTTAGGCTCATGATTTAACACTTTATCTTACTTGATCAAGTACCGTTTCAGGCGAGGTTCCCATCAAAGTAATGGCTGAAAGTTTTCGTCCCATGTCTTTGAGTGAGTGGCCACAATGATACAAGGAATCGTCAATGATCAACCAGCGGTCGTGAGACGGTTTTGACCACAAATGTGTTTCAATTGCCTTGATGCATGCTGAAGCATTATGTGCATCTCTTAATGCAGTTAAGTCTTTGCCTGAATAGATGTCGGCAACAACCCCTTGATTGCGCACATCAAGCATTTCGAATGTAGCCGCGTCAATGTAAGCGTCAATGACGACAACCCTTTTCCGAGCGCTTTTTATGAGTTTTTCAAGCAATACTCGGGCCTCAAAAAACTCTCCATCAAAAAACACTTGCTCCACTGGCGGCAAATTGGTTCGAACGAAGAAGTCTATCTTTTCTTGATGCTTTTGCAATTCGTTTTCAATCAAAATCATTCTGTTGTCTTGAAGTTCAAACCGGGAATCTATCTGCCTTTGGATGGCCAAAAGTTGTTGATTGACCACATGACCTTCCAAAAGATACTTCTTCAAAATCGAATTTGCCCACTGTCGAAAATGGGTGGCATAGATGCTGTTCACTCTGTAACCCACAGAAAGAATCATATCCAAATTATAGACTTTTGTAGTGTACGACTGTTTCCCGTCGTTACCCATATATTCCAAAATGGAATATGTGCCACTTTCTTCTAACTCACCTGATTTATAGATATTTGCAATATGTTTCGAGATGGCAGGTTGCTTGACGCCAAACAAATCGGCAATCTGTTGTTGCGTAAGCCAAACCGTTTCTTTGTCCAACCTAACTTCGAGTCTGATGTCGTCATTTGGCTGGTAAAGCACAATTTCCCCTTTGTTTGACGAAGTTAGCAGAAAAGGGCTTTCGTTTTGATTCATAACTTTGAGCAATTACTCCACAAAAGTACAAATATTTCGTATCTTCGCGGCAAATTGTGAAAACAAAAATAACAATCTTGAGATTACAATTATGGCTGACGGATACTTAGAAAAACGTTATGAAGAGGTCTTTGGCAAGGGTGCCAAGAAGACCGTAGTGAAGCACACTTCATTGGAATCTTTAATGGAGAAAAACCGCAGTTATCGCGGCTACGACCAAAGCTTTGTGGTGAAACGCGACATGCTGGAACGCATCGTGGCGGTGAACACCAAAATCGCCTCGGCGAAAAACCAACAGGTGCTGCGTTTCAAGCTGGTGACCAAGGAAACGGGGGCCGACATCATCACGCAAAACATGAAACTAGGTGGCTTGCTGCCCGAGCTACACCTCCCCTACCCTGGCACTGAGCCTGAGGCATTCATCATCATTTGCAGCACGATTCCTGAAAACAAGTTCGTTGACATCGACTTGGGCATTGCCGCACAGAGCATGCTGTTGAAAGCCACTGAGATGGGACTGAATGGTATTATGATTGGTGCTTTCAACAAGGCGAAGGTTACTGAAGCTTTCAATTTACCATACGATCCAATTTTAATTTTGGCCATAGGCAAAGGCAAGGAAACCATCAAATTGCAGCCTGTGGATGCAAGCGATAAATTAGCGTATTACCGTGACGAAAACGACGTACAGTTTGTGCCGAAGATTCGGTGGGAACAGTTGATTTTGGAATGATTTTGCACTCATATAGTGCATTTTTTGTGATTTTTTGCACTATCATAGTGCATTTTTTTGAAAAATTTGCATTCAAATAGTGCATTTTTACTATTTTTGCATTGTCGAAACACTGAAAACGATGGAAAAATTGTATGAATTCATGGAGAACCAACTTGATTTAATCACAAGTCAGTTTGTTCGTTACAAATACGAAGCCATTCAGTGGGACAATAGAATGTTAGGCCTGGTTGGGCCGCGAGGCGTGGGCAAGACGACGCTTTTCCTACAACACATCAAACAGCACCATTCGCTGCGCGACACGCTCTATGTCACCGCTGACCACCTTTATTTTTCATCACATAGTCTTTTTGAAACGGCGGAAACCTTCAACAAAAACGGTGGAAAGTTTTTCTTCATCGATGAAGTTCACAAATATGACAACTGGTCGCAGGAGTTGAAATTGATGTACGATGCTTTCCCCGACCTTCATGTCTATTTCACGGGTTCGTCCATCCTCGACATTGAGAAGGGCGAGGCTGATTTGAGCCGTCGCGCCCCGAAATATTTGATGCAGGGGTTGTCATTTAGGGAGTTTTTGGCCATTCGCCACCAAATCAATTGTCCCGTTTTCAGTTTGGAGCAAATCCTGAATCACGAAGCTCGGATCCCGAATGTGAAGCATCCATTGGTGTATTTTAAGGAATACCTGAAAGAAGGCTATTATCCTTTCGGCCAGGACCTTGACTTCGAGACAGAACTCAATCAAGTCATCACCCGCACCATTGAAGTGGACATTCCGCAATTTGCCAACATGAACATCGGAACGGTAAAGAAACTGAAAAAAATGATGGTAATTTTAGCTGCCTTGGTTCCCTACAAGCCTAATATGGTCAGCCTCGCAGGGCAGATTCAAGCCAGTCGCAACAACATTGAGGATTATTTGGTCTATATGGAAAAAGCGGGACTTATTGCACAACTGAGAGACGGCACCGGCGGTTTAGGCGAACTTGGCAAAGTGGAAAAAATCTATCTCGACAGCACCAACCTAATGTACAGTTTAGGCGATGGCGAGGAAGATGCCGGCACGATTAGGGAAACGTTCTTCTTCAACCAAATGCGTGTCAACCAAAAAGTTACTTCTTCTTCCCTGTCAGATTTCGACATTAAAGGTATGACCTTCGAGGTGGGTGGAAAAAGCAAAGGCAAAAGACAGATTGCTGAGGTCAAGAAAGGCTATGTGGTGAAAGATGATATCGAATATGGCTACGGCAATGTGGTACCGCTTTGGACTTTTGGGCTGAATTATTGATTTCCTCACGCAGAATCCGCTGAACTATATGAACTTGTCGCCGCTTTGTACCTACGCGCCATTATTGATAAAAACGTTTGTAGGGCTGTCACATCGTGGCTGCCGCTGGCTCGCATTCGGCCCGAATGCCACACCGCGGCTGCCGTGGTACGACAGCCCTACAAAACCAAAAAATGTTTATTGCAGTTTGAAATTGATAGGCATTTGATAACTTACCCTTACAGGTTTGCCCTCTTGTTTCCCAGGTTTCCATTTCGGCAAACCACTGATGACACGAACGGCTTCTTCATCGCAACCACCTCCGATACCGCGCAATACTTTCACATCGGAAACGCTGCCGTCTTTCTCGACAATAAAGCCGACAAACACACGGCCTGAGATTCCCTTTTCCTGAGCTTCTTTAGGATAAACGACATTTTTGGATACATAGTCCATCAAGGCTTGTTCGCCACCAGGGAACTTGGGCATTTGGTCAACGATTTGATAAACCCCATTTTTGTCAGGTCCAACCGGAACCACTAATTCAACCTCGTCTTCCATTTTCTCGTTCTTTTTGTTGTCTTGACTTTGTGTTTTTTGTGGATTACCCAACTTAAAATTGATGGGAATCTGGTAATTGACGCGAACAGGTTTACCCTTCATTTTGCCAGGCTTCCATTTAGGCATGGAACTGACAGCACGAACGGCTTCTTCATCGCAGCCACCGCCAATGCCACGCAGAACTTTTACATTGGAAACACTACCATCTTTCTCGATAACGAAACTGACAAACACACGTCCTTGAATTTCCTTTTCCTTGGCTTCTTCCGGATATACAAGGTTTTTGGAAACATGAGACATCAGCGCATTTTCACCTCCAGGAAATTGAGGCATTTCTTCAACCATCTGATAAACAGTGTCTTCATCGCTTGTTGCTAAGTCAAACAGTTGTTCAAAAAGATGTACTGAGAGGGTGAACGGCTCGACGGTGTAGGTAGACGTATCGCCTCTTCTTTCCGTTTCCGTGATGAAGAAATTGTTTCGCTGGTTTCCGTCAGCATCGTAAGAGGTGACAGTGAGTTTTTTGCAAGGCTCTCCTGACTCAGGTTGGAAACTATCCGAAGTCTCGAACTTGACATAGGAACCGTCATCAGCATAAAAGACAGTATCTTTCAATTGCATGGGAGCACCGTCATCATCAAAGATTTCGAACCGACCCGTTTCAACCGTAATGGGTTTATCGACTGCTTTCTTTTCCTGTGCCGTAACTTTCGTGTTGGCAATCATCAGGATAGCCAGCACCGGCAATGTTGCCAAGAGCCTCCACCAGAGGCCCTTGGCCTTTTCGTTTCTTGTAATCATCTTGATACGTTTTTTGGTAAGGATTAAACTGAAGTTATTACTCATTCCGCTGAAATCGACAGCCGTGCACTGCTGCAGGATCAGCATCATATAGTTCTTTTTGTCAATGCCAGTAGCCACCACATCGCGGTCAGCTTGGTATTCGTGGAGACTCTGCAACTCCTTCTTGTACAGATAGATGAATGGGTTGAACCATTGCAGAATCATCATCACCTCGGCGAAAAGGATATCCCACGAATGGCGGTGGCTGATGTGGCTCATCTCGTGCCGCATGATGTCGGGGTCCACGTTTTCGTTGGGGAAGAAAGCATAACGGAAGAAGGAGAACGAGCCTTGTTCGCGCCCCGTAAACACTGCCGTGCAACTGCTCATCTTGCGCTTGGGCGAGCGGATGATGAGCACCACGAGTCTCCCCAACTTGATGAGGAACAACAGTGTCATCACGCCAACACCTATTAGATAGATTCCACCCATAACCTGCCACACGCTGAAACGTGAAGGCGTGGTATTGGTGGTCACTATCACTTCAGGCAACATGGGCTGGCCATCGTGCGTGACAATGACTTCGCTCAGCATCATGCCGTTGAACATGTTTTGTTTCAAGGTCGCCATCTGCGGCACTTCCATCCCTGAGAGCAGACCGAGCAATGGCATGGCCAAGGCCAGCAACATACTCGTCAGCAGGAAATAACGGTTAAAATACAGTCGGTTGCTGTTGCGGAACAACAGGCGATACACCAACCAAAGCACGGCTACGGTGGCTGCGATAGGCAGCAGATGACCGATGATTAATTCTTGTGCATTCATGGCTTATTTCCTTTCTGAGGCGATAGCCTCGTCGATAGCTTTTCTCATTTCTTCCAGTTCCTCGACACTGAAGTTCTCCTTTCTGGCAAAGGCCGAGACAAGGTCGAGATACGAATTGTTGAAGTAACGCTCCACCACGCTGCCTAAGTAACGGTGCGAATATTCCTCCTTACTAATGACGGCACTGTAGCGGTGGGCGCGACAGAAGGTCTCGTGCTTCACGAAACCCTTGTTTTCCAAAATCTTGATGATGGAAAGCACCGTGTTGTAGGCAGGCTTGGGTTCGGGATAAGCCGCCATAATCTCGTTGGCGAAGCCTTGTCCGATGTTCCAGATGACCTGCATCACTTGCTCTTCTGCTTTGGTCAACTCCTTCATCCTGATGGAGTTATCTTCGATATTTTCTTTCTTTCTTGCCATTTTGTCCTCCGTTCTATAGGTTTAACGCTGCAAATATACAGAATATTTTGATTGTACAACTATTTTTTTAGTTATTTTATTGTATTTTTGATGAAAAAATTATAAATAATTGTTTTTCAACACTAATTATCAGAAATTGTTCACGAATTGTTTCATTAATTGTTACTGATAGTTCTTGGTTATTCGTGTTTATTGAATAGTTTTCAATAGTTTATGTTGATTGTTTTACTAGCTTTGATGATTCGCATTCTGTCTTCATCGGATAAGATGAAATCGTTGTTGCGTGCATTGATCATCTCCATGTCGGGCTTTTCAAGAAGCTCCCAGGGGAAACGTTCCAGCAGGTTATGTTCACAGTCGAAGTCTTTCAGCGCTTTCATCTTCGACATATCGGGAAGATTCAGCAGATGGTTGAAACCAATCCCAAAACGCTCGATGGAATCCGTTTCGGTAATCCATTCGGGAATGAAATGCAGTTCGTTGTGATGGATATAGAAATACTTCATCCGTTTCAAGTTGCGCAACGTGTCGGGAATCTCCTCAATTTGGTTGAACGACAGGAATAGCTGCTGCATGTTTTCCATATTCCCTACAAATTCAGGGATTTCCTTGATATGGTTCTTATAAAAATCCAAGTGTCTCAGATTTTTGAAATCGACCAACACGTCTGGTATCTCTTCGAAATCATTTTCATAAAACACCAAAACTTTCAACTGATTCAAGTTGGCAAACGACTTAGGCAAGCTATGGAGCTTATTTTTCGCCATATTCATACTTTCACAATGCAGTCGACCGATGTTCTTGGGCAGTTTTTCGATGCCGTTGCCGCCCAAAAGGATTCGTTTGACCTGGGTAAGGTGGCGGACATCCGCTTTGTTCAGTCTCAACTGGTTGAAATTCAAGCTGATTTCTTCCAAACTATCAAGTTCCATAATCCATCTTGGGATATGACGAATTTGGTTGCCCTCCAGATTGAGATCTTTCAAATGCTTGCAACGACGGACGCTCGTTGGAATGTGTGTCAACTGGCAGTTCGTCAGGTTCAGGCGTTCGATGTGGTTGTCCTCAGGAAAGTCTATTTTGCGAAAACTACAACCATTGAGGGTGACAATCTCCAAACTGTCGGACAAAAACAAGGACTTGTCCACCTTATTCGCTTCGATACCGGAAAAAGTGGCGATCCTCACCTTATTGTATTTGGATAAGTCAGGGACAGTATCCAAATAAGTGAAATCAAGATTGAGCAATATAACAGAATCGGGGTCGCTGTTTTCCAGTTTTTGCAGATAGGCCCTTTCTTCCGCACGGGCTTTTTCATACATTTCCTGAAGTTCTTCCTCGGTGTAATAACTCAGATAAGAGGGTTTTGCGATAGGTCGGGTTGAGCAAGAGAAAAAAGCGCAACTTATTGCTAAGCAAATCAATAAATGGATTCTTGATTTCATTGTTGTAGGGTTTAACGTTACAAATATACAGATATTTTTGAATATATAACTAAAATATTAGTTTATATATTGTGTTTTTGAGTAAAAAAGTTTTTTCGTGTTTTTTACCCTAGTTTCAAAATTATTCCTATTTTTGCAGCCGCATTTGAGAAGCCACTTTAGCTCAGTTGGTAGAGCAACGCATTCGTAATGCGTAGGTCGTTGGTTCGAGTCCGACATGTGGCTCAAGGCAAAAGAGTTCCTGTTTTGGGACTCTTTTTTTGTTTATGTCTATTCTGCGATAAGGCAATAAAAAAGCCCGCTGAACTTCAGCAGGCTTGATGAGGTACCTGGCGGACTCGAACCGCCGTCCCCGGTTTTGCAGACCGATCCCTAACCACTCGGGCAAGGTACCCTTTTAACTTCAATCTTACGATTTGCGGCTGCAAAGATACATCTTTTTATTGAAATGCAAGGTTTTTCCTCAAAAAAAATTACACCAAGCCTCTTGCCGACAGTTTAAGCCAATTCCAGACAAATAAGGCAACGTAAAGCAAACCGCAATACACATAGAAGAGTATCAAGTCCTTACGGCGCAAATGTGTCATGGCGTAGGCGGCCATTAATACCAATAATGGTATGGCTGGTTGATGATACCGTTCCATGTTGGCGGCAAACGAGAGCATGATAATGGCCAAATATGAGAGTTCATACGCACCAATCAGAGAGAAATCGCGCCATTTCTTTTGTCTGAAAGCCACCACAATGGCCAACATGGCGAAGAAAGCGAGAAAATTCTTCACATAGGTGCTGCCGTGAATCATCTTATTGTGTTCGGGCGATTCTTCCACCATAGGCGCCAATGGAAGCACAAAAGCCCCGGGAGCCAAGTATTTGCTATGTGCCAACTCGGCGTGTTTGAAACCTAAAGCCTCGTATTTTTCAGTCTGTACATTCAAATCGACGAATCTCAACCTATAAATAATCCTCATCTCATTACCAATCCCTGTCAACAGGAAAACGAAAAACACAAGCACTATCGCTGATACGGAAATGATTTTACCTTTTTTTCCCACCAATTCCTTGGGTGACAGCATGATGAAAACCAAAAAAGCAAAAATCAGGCACATGCCAACGATGGTGCGGAAACCGAAGGTCAAGCCTGTCAGCAAGATTGGGAAAGCGATGTTCCAAGCAGTGTATTTCTTGCTGCGAATCAGATAATCCATGCGCTCAAGGGCGAGGAGGGACAGGAAAATCATCTCCATTTCTTTTGTGTGGAGGCCGCAAATCTGAACCAAAATAGGCATGAAGGCACACATCACGGCAGCCAATTTGCCTGTGCGCTCCCCAAAAGTCCGCGTTCCCAATTTGTAAACCACGATACACAGATAGCCACTCATCAAAGCCTTGAAGAGCCTTGGCGTCAACAAATTGGGACCGAAAATCGTATAGATTAATGTCAGCCAAAGCGTATAACCTTGATCGGAAAAGCCCATCGTATAGGCCCGCAAATATTGGAAAACGTAGCGGATGTAGCCCTGCCTGACGGCCCTCGACAAATGCACGCCTGTACGGTGATACCAAATACCATCGGCAACGTTGTATTCAAAGGCCTTGCCCGTTTGATAATAATAGTAATAGCAAATCAAGAACGCATATAAGGCACGGATCCCAAAAGCCGTCCAAAACACCTTGCGCCGAAAACGCTTGGGGTCGTCGTTTTTCCAACGAGGATAAAACAGGGTGGTCAACACAAAGAAAAACAGCACCTCGCCCATGCCCCACAGCACCCATTTCAGCTGCAAGGCATAGTCATTGAAGACCAAGCTGATGGTGATCAAGGCCAAAAGATAGACCCCAACGCCTATGATAGAAATATGTCGAAGCAGTTTTGTTCCCATAGTTTCCTCCTTTTCAAACCAATCCTCGTGCCGCCAGTTTCAACCAATTCCATGCAAAAATAGCAACCAATAGCACGACACAATAGGCATAAAAGTATTTCATGTCCCTTCGCCTCAAATGCGTCATCGCATAAGCGGCCATCACCAAAATCAATGGAATGGCGGGTTCATGATAACGTTCGGAGTTGGCCGTGAACGTCGACATGACGATACCTAAATACGCCAATTCGTAGGTACCAATCAGCGAAAAGTCGCGCCATTTCTTTTGTCGGAAGGCTACCACAATAGACAACATGGCAAAAAAGCCCAGAAAACTCTTGACATAGATGCTTCCGTTCCATCTTTTATTGTGAACAGGCGTTTCTTTTACCATGGGGGGTAAAGGCAAGACAAAAGCTCCCGGAAACAGGTATTTGCTCTGAGCTAACTCATGGTATTCCATTCCTATCGACTCATACTTCTTGGAAAGATAGTCGGAGCCACTGAAATTCAGCCTGTAATAGATTTCCATCTCGCTTCCAATGGCCGTAAACAAAAACAACAGCAAAATGACTCCAGTAGCTGACAAGGTGACGATTTTACCTCTCTTGTTCACCAATTCCTTGGGCGACAGTATGATAAAGACCAAAAAAGCAAAAATCAAACACATGCCTACGACAGTTCGGAAGCCGAAAGTGAGTCCTGTCAGCAAAATGGGAAACAGAATGTTCCAAATGGTGTATTTCTTGCTGCGGATCAGATAATCCATCCGTTCAAGGGCGAGGATGGATAGGAAAATCATCTCCAGTTCCTTGATATGGGTCCCCGTTAGCTGTATCAGGATGGGCATAAAGACACACATTACAGCGGCCAACCTGCCAGTGCGCTCACCAAAAGTCCTGGAACTCAGCTTGTAAACAACGATACATAGATATGCACTCATCAAGGCTTTAAGGAATCTGTCTATTAAAAGGTTGGGACCGAAAAGAGTATGGATAAAGGTCAGCCATATCAAGTAACCCCGATCAGAAAAGCCCATCGAATAATGGCTTAGATAGTCAAAGACAAATCTTAGGTTCCCTTCCCGAACAGATTCCGCAAGAAACACACTCCTGTTGTAATAGCCAGCCTCGTCGCCCGGCTTCTCAAAGGGATTTCCTATTTGGAAACAATAATAATAATAGGAAAATATGACATAAGCCACCCTTATTGCAAATGCCACCCAAAACACCTTGCGCCAAAACTGCTTGGGGTCGTCGTTTTTCCATTGGGGATAGAAAACGGAAGTAAGAACAAAGAAAAACAACACCTCACTGATGCCCCAAATCATCCATTTGGTGGACAAGGCATGATCCTTGAAAACCAAACTAATGGTAATGAGAGCAACAAGGTAAACACCTATGCCGAACGCTGAAATATATCTTAGGAGATGCTTCCCCATTCAAGCTGGTAATTTACTCAAAACTGGAACACGCCACCCGTTGGTTTTCTCTTCTTGATGGCTTTTGTTATTCTGGTTTTTTCCTGAGGAAGAATCGTTCCTATCTTCCGCATGTCGGCGAGTTCCCAACGCATAGGCTTGTATTCATGCTGGAAACGGAACAGCTCCTCCGTGGCCACAAGTACGGGAGCATCGTATATCTCAGCCGTATCGCCTTCTACAACAAAATCGAGATGGATGATACGAGCATCGGGGTCATAAAAGTACTTGAACTGATAGTACACCGTGCTGTCATCGTGGTTGTCTTTTTGTATGCCGATGGAATCTTCCAAGAAAAACATTTGATAGCCCACTGACGTGTCGTTCGGATTAAATTCATATCGTTTGTAAGTCTCTTCAATCACTTCACCGAAATAATCGACATTCCAATGCGTGAAAGTGGCCACACCGAAAACCATATTCTCAATGCTTCTCAATTCGACTGAATCATCCGTGTTTTGGGAGACACGCACCTTCAATTGGACATTCCCCTTGTCAGAGGTGATGGTGAACGAGGAAGATCTTTCAAGTTGGTTTTCCAGGGGCTCCACAACAATAGCAAGTGTCATGCTTCCTTGTCCTGAAGATATTGTCTGAGCCGTGTTGTTAATAATGAAATATGTCGAACTTCCATCTGCCGAATACACGGTCGTATCGATGCTTTTTTTGATGGAGTACCAGTCGGCACCATCGTCGATGCTGATAGTCCAGTCGCAGTTGGCTGTGACCTGAATGTTTTGTACACAGGCCTCACCTGGAAACCAAAACTCATATTCGGAAAGGGTGATTTTCTCCTTCTTGCATCCTACCAAACTGAGGGCTATAAAGATAAGCAACAAGACCCTCGAAAAACTGACTTCTTTTTTCATATTGGATTTTTTATTAAAGCCACAAAGACCTACCACACCCTCCAACCGTCAATACTGGAACACACCACCTGTTGGTTTTCTCTTCTTGGTGGCTTTTGCTATTCTGGTTTTTTCTTGGGGGAGAATCGTCCCTATCTTCCGCATGTCTGCGAGTTCCCAACGCATAGGCTTGTATTCATGCTGGAAGCGGAACAGCTCCTCCGTGGCCACAAGTACGGGAGCGTCGTATATCTCAGTCGTATCGCCTTCTACAACAAAATCGAGATGGATGATACGAGCATCGGGGTCATAAAAGTACTTAAACTGATAGAACACCGTGCTGTCAGAGTGGTTGTCTTTTTGTATGCCGATGGAATCTTCCAAGAAAAACATCTGATAGCCCACCGACGTGTCGTTCGGATTGAATTCATATCGTTTGTAAGTCTCTTCAATCACTTCACCGAAATAATCGACATTCCAATGCGTGAAAGTGGCCACACCGAAAACCATATTCTCAATGCTTCTCAATTCGGCCGGCTCATCCGTGTTTTGGGAGACACGCACCTTCAATTGGACATTCCCCTTGTCGGAGGTGATGGTAAAAGAAGAGGTTCTTTGTTCCGCATCGCCTAATGCTTTCACGGTTATGGATAGCACCTTATTGTTTCGGCCCGACATGGGATCTATCGTATACCAATCAGCATCATCGTCAATAGTGATGGACCATTTGCAGTTGGCAGTGATGGCCAGTTCTTGCACACAGGCTTCTTCGGGAAACCAAAGACTATTCACCAAAACAGTCATCTCCTCTTTCTTGTTGCAGCTTGCAAGGCTCATCAAAGCAAAAAGGAAAAGCGATACTTTTAATAAATTGATTCTCTTTTTCATAGCGTTTACCTTTGTTTAAGCGTGCAAAAGTACGTATTTTTGTTTAATACAGGCGTTTTTTCTGTTTCGACTTCTTCGATGGGAGCGTGTCGGCCAGCAACTCGAAGTCCATCTTATGCTTGAAGAGGTCAACGGCTTTCACGCGGATGCGCACCTCATCACCCAGTTGGATGACGCGGCCCGTCTCTTGCCCGATGACGCGGAAGTTGTCGTCGTCGAGGTAATAGTAGTCGCCAGGAAGGTCTTCGTAGCGCACCAAACCCTCGCATTTGTTGCCTTTCAGCTCAACAAAGAGGCCCCATTTGCTCACGCCTGAGACCAAGCCTTCAAACACCTGTCCGATCTTATCTTGCAGGTATTCAGCTTGCTTGTACTTGATGGACTGGCGTTCCATTTCCTCGGCTTGTTTCTCCATCTCGCTCGAATGCGCACACATGTCCTCATATTCCTTCTTGTTGACCGAGCCTTGTCCTTCTATGAGATACCTTTCAATTAATCGGTGCACCATCAGGTCGGGGTAACGGCGGATGGGCGAAGTAAAATGGGTGTAGTAATCGAAAGCCAAGCCATAGTGACCAATGTTGTCGGTGCTGTAGATGGCCTTGGCCATGGTGCGCAGAGCGACGGTCTGGATGAGGTTTTTCTCGCCCTTGCCTTCCACGTCCTCAAACAGTTTATTATAGGAATTCACCAAGGTTGTGCGGTTGCTGAGGTTCATGGAATAGCCCAAGCGCGAGATAAGCAACATGAATTTGTTGAGTTTCTCGGGGTTAGGCTCGTCGTGGACACGGTAGACAAAAGTGTAATTGCTCCATTTGCTTTCCGGTTTGCCGAAGGTCTCGGCCACAGTACGGTTGGCCAATAACATGAAGTCTTCGATTAATTCATGCGACTCGTTCTGCACACGCACGTAGGTATCGATGGGTTTTTTGTTCTCGTCAAGGATGAACTTCACCTCTTCAGAATGGAAGTTGATGCTGCCTGCTTCCATTCGCTTCTCGCGAAGTTTGGTTGCTAAACTGTTGAAAGTCAATATTTCGGCCTTATAGTCACCTTCTCCGCCTTCGATCATGGCCTGTACTTCTTCGTAGGTGTAGCGACGACATGACTTGATGATGGTCTTGCCAATCCATTTGTCGTAGATGTTGGCCTCATCGTCCATCTCGAAAACGACAGAGAAAGACAGTTTCTCCTCATCGGGGCGGAGTGAGCACACATTGTTGCACAGTTTCTCGGGTAGCATGGGGATAGTGCGGTCGACGAGGTAAACTGAAGTGCCTCTATCCAACGCCTCGCGGTCGATGGCAGAACCTTTCTGCACATAATGCGACACATCGGCGATGTGGACACCCACCTCCCAATGGCCGTTCGCCATTTTCTGCAAGCTGATGGCATCGTCGAAGTCCTTGGCATCGGCAGGGTCGATGGTGATAGTGAACGTTTTGCGGAAATCGCGGCGGCGCTTGATTTCGTCCTTGCTGATGGTGACAGGGATTCTATCCGCTTCTTTTTCAACCTCTTCAGGGAACTCAATTGGATAGTCATGAGCTGCCAGAATGGATTCCATCTCCACATCGTTCTCACCAGGCTTGCCGAGTACGCGCACAATCTCGCCGAAGGGGTTGCCCGAGCCATCAGGCCAATCCACCAGATGGACGATCACCTTCATGCCATCTTTGGCACCACGGAGGTCACCACGCGGGATGAAGATATCGACTGGCATCCAGTCCACATCGGGACGAACGAAGACATAGCCGTGCGAGATGGTGAGGACGCCAACAAACTCGGTATGCTTACGTTCCAGCACCTCCACAATCTCGCCTTCGGGTTTGCTGTTGTTTCGTTTCGGGAACATGGCCACACGCACGCGGTCGCCATGCAACGCCTTGTAAGTGTCTTGGGCGGCGATGAAGATATCCTCGCCTTCACCGTCGTCGCGCACCACGTAGGCCTTGCCCGTCGATTTCATCTCCACCGTACCTTCCACATACTTTGTCTTGGGCCCGAACTGTGCCATGCCTTCAGGACTCATGACATAACTATAAGGCCGCTCTTCCTTAAGCAACCCTTTATTTTTCAGGTCAATAAGCAAATTATACACTACATCCTTCCCTGCTTGGTCCTTGATGCCCATGATTTTGCAGACTTGCTTGTAGTTCTTCGGGCGGAAGGGTTGGTCGGCAAAAATGCCGAGGATGACACTTGTAAAAGTGCTCAGTTTATTCTCAATTTTTTTCTTTTTTGGCATAACGATTCTGAAATTTTTTGCAAAGATAAATAAATCACCCAATTAGCATGTTGATAATTTTGTTGACAAAATTTTCAAGAATTAATTTGGTCGGTGAAACCAAAATACTATACCTTTGCAAAACAAGGTTCTTGGGAAAAGATGAAAAGGGAACCCCGTGAAAATCAGGGACTATACCCGTAGCTGTGAGCTCTGAAACATGCCGAGCACCCCATGCCACTGTCCGACCATGAGGACGGGAAGGCCGTTCGGAAGGGAGTAAGTCAGAAGACCTGCCTTGGAAATGGAAGCATGCCCTCCCTCGGGATAAGGGAAACGTGCCGAACAATTGAAAACGCAACTATATTAGGCATCAGTATTGATGCAACAAACAGAAAACGAGCACTTATGAGCAACGGAGGATTGTATATCACCAAAAGAGATGGCAAGCTGGAAGCCTTCTCTCTTGAAAAAATCAAAGTCGCCATCAGCAAGGCCTTTCTCGCCTCGGGCTTCTATGCCACCGATGAGGACCTCAACGGCATCTTGAGCCGCGTCCGCGTGACCAACGGCATCACCGTCGAGGAAATCCAGAACCAGGTGGAGACTGCCTTAATGGCGGAGCAGTATTACACTGTGGCCAAAAACTACATCCTGTACCGCCAGAAGCACACTGAAGACCGTGAGATTCGCGAGAAAATCGATTTCCTAAGCAACTACGTCAACGCCTCGAACGCCGCCACTGGCTCAAAGTACGACGCCAACGCCAACGTGGAGAAGAAAAACATCGCCACGCTCATCGGCGAGCTGCCCAAGTCGAGCTTCATCCGCATCAACCGTCGCCTGCTGACCGACCGTATTAAGGAAGTGTTTGGCAAAGAACTTGCCGACCGTTACCTCTATTTGCTCAACAACCACTTCATCTATAAGAACGATGAGACCAGTTTGGCCAACTACTGCGCCTCCATCACCATGTATCCCTGGCTCAACGAAGGCACAGCTTCCATCGGCGGCAACTCCACCGCCCCTACCAAGCTGCGTTCCTTCTGCGGCGGCTTTATTAATATGGTATTCATGGTCTCGTCGCAATTGTCGGGTGCCTGTGCCACGCCTGAGTTCCTAATGTACATGAACTACTTCATCGCCAAGGACTACGGCCCAGACTACTATAAGCGCGCCGACGAGGTGGTCGACTTCTCACTGAAACCCCGCACCATCGACAAGGTCATCACCGACTGCTTCCAGCAAATCGTATATTCCCTGAACCAACCTGCGGGAGCAAGAAACTACCAGTCGGTGTTCTGGAACATTGCCTACTACGACCGTTATTATTTCGAGTCGCTGTTTGGCAATTTCTATTTCCCCGACGGCTCGAAACCCGACTGGGAATCGCTCAGCTGGCTGCAAAAACGTTTCATGAAATGGTTCAACGCCGAGCGTCTGAGAAGCGTGCTCACCTTCCCGGTGGAAACGATGGCGTTGCTCTCGAAAGATGGTGACGTCATCGATCAAGAATGGGGCGATTTTACCGCTGAAATGTACGCCGAAGGACACTCCTTCTTCACCTACCTCAGCGACAACGCTGACTCACTTTCTTCGTGCTGCCGTCTGCGCAACGAAATCCAAGACAACGGCTTCAGCTACACCCTTGGCGCCGGTGGCGTAAGCACGGGCTCGAAGAGCGTATTGACCATCAACCTGAACCGTTGCATCCAATATGCCGCCCGCAACAACATGCATTACCTTACCTTCCTTGAGGAAATCGTCGACCTCTGCCATAAGGTGCAGATTTGCTACAACGAAAACCTGAAGGAGTTGCAGAAGAAAGGCATGCTGCCGCTCTTCGATGCAGGTTACATTAATCTTGGCCGTCAATATCTCACCATTGGCGTGAACGGCCTTGTGGAAGCTGCTGAATTCCTGAAAATCAAGATTTCAGACAATCCTGATTACGAGAAGTTTGTGCAGGATGTACTTGGGCTCATCGAGCGTTACAACAAAAAGTACTACTCGAAGAAGGACGGTTTAATGTTCAACTGCGAGATGATTCCTGCCGAGAATGTGGGCGTGAAACACGCCAAGTGGGACAAGGAGGATGGCTACGAGGTGCACCGCGACTGCTACAACAGCTATTTCTACATCGTGGAAGACCCCAACACCAACGTGTTGGACAAGTTCCGTCTCCACGGCGAGAAATACATCAAGCACCTCACCGGTGGTTCGGCCTTGCACTGCAACCTTGAGGAACACCTCACCAAGGATCAGTACCGTCAGTTGCTCCGTGTAGCTGCCCGCGAAGGCTGCAACTATTTCACATTCAATATCCCGAACACAATTTGCAACGACTGCGGCCACATCGACAAGCGCTTCCTGAAGGAATGTCCCGAGTGCCACAGCCACAACATTGACTACCTGACCCGCATCATCGGTTACTTGAAACGCGTCAGCAATTTCAGCGAGCCTCGCCAACAAGAAGCCGCCCGCCGTCACTATGGAAAAATGGAGATGGACAGATGTTAAAGTATGCTAATTTTGATATCGTCTTTCAGGAAGTTCCTGAAGAAGTGACCCTTGCCATTAATATCTCAAACTGTCCCAACCAATGTCCTGGTTGCCACAGCAAGTATTTGTGGGAAAACAAAGGCAACCCATTAGACACCAAAGAATTGTATCGTCTTGTGGAACAATACAAGACAGGCATCACTTGCGTGTGTTTTATGGGTGGCGACAACGAGCCCGAGTCGGTGGCACAGCTAGCCCGCCAAGTGAAAAAAGACTATGGGGTCAAAGTGGCTTGGTATTCTGGCAAGAACGACCTGCCACAAGACGTCTCCACTGACCATTTCGACTACATCAAGTTAGGACGTTACGTGGCTGAATTGGGCGCCTTGGACAGCGCAACCACGAACCAACGCATGATGAAACGCTTGGCCGACGGCCGTGTGAAGGACATCACGGAATGGTTCCGGAAGAACAAGAAAGTCACAGAGGTAGAAAAAAATCCGGCAGAGTAAGGCTGTCGGAGGTTTTTTATACTCTTTATTTATAGAGATGTGTATAGGCATCTCTACAGCAAAAAAACATGAAATGTGTAATTCTGGTGATAATTTTATCCAGAAAATGTGTAATTTTGCCAAAAATTTTGTCCAGAAAATGTGTAAAATTGGTGATAATTTTATCCAGAAAATGTGAAAACAGCCATGATGAAGCGTAAGATAGACCTTTATTTACATTCGTGGAAACGGGATTCCAATCGCAAGCCTTTGATTGTACGAGGCGCCCGTCAGGTAGGGAAAACCTATTCGGTGCGCCAATTTGGGAAAACATATCAATCGTTTGTCGAAATTAATTTTGTCACACATCCAGAATTCAAGGGCATCTTCGCCCAAGGTTTCTCGGTTGATACAGTGATTCGGCAAATCTCTTTTTTTAACCCTGCATTTCAATTTATTGAAAATGATACACTTATTTTTTTCGATGAAATACAGGAGTTTACAGATTGTGTCACATGCTTGAAATTCTTTTTGGAAGACCATCGTTTTGATGTCATTTGCTCTGGCTCAATGATGGGCTTGAACTACAAGGAAATCACTTCAAACAGCGTGGGCTATAAATCAGACTATACTATGTATTCTCTGGATTTTGAAGAATTTCTTTGGGCAAAAGGCTATAAAAATGAGCAAATTGACGAGTTGTTTCGTCATCTTTCGACCTTGACTCCCTTTTCATCGATTGAAATGAATGTTATGAACGGTCTTTTCCTCGAATATGCCGTAGTGGGGGGGATGCCCGCTATAGTAAGTCACTTCATTGAAACGGGAACCTATGCAGGCATTGTGGAAATGCAGCAACAGCTTCTGTTTGATTATGAAGAAGATATAACTAAGTATGCACAAGGTCTTGACAAGGCGAAAATCAAGAATGTGTATCACCATATTCCGTTCTTCTTGGCCAAGGAAAACAAAAAATTCCAAATTACAAAAGTGGCAGCCCATGCTCGTAGTCGCGAATATGTGGGTTGTGTGGAATGGCTTGCTGACGCGGGCATTGTGAATGTTTGCCATTGTCTGAACTTTCCAGAATTACCACTGAAAGGCAATTACGATGAAACCAAATACAAGATTTACTTCCATGACAATGGTCTGTTGATGGCCAGTCTGGACGAAGAATCAGCCCGAGATCTCAGACAAAACAAGAATCTTGGCGTTTATAAAGGTGCTGTTTATGAAAACATAGTAGCTGAAGCGCTTACGAAATCCGATTATTCCATTTACTATTATAGAAAGGAGAACTCCCAACTTGAGATGGATTTCTTCCTACGCGACACAAACAGCTTAATTCCAGTAGAAGTGAAAGCCAAAGACGGTGCCACCATCTCGCTGAACACACTGATAGACAGCCCCTCCTATCCCGACATAAAATACGGCATCAAACTATGTAACAAGAATATAGGCTTTAATGGAAAGTTTTATACTTTTCCTTATTTTTGTGCTTTTTTGCTGCGACGATGGCTGTATGAAAAGGTATAATCAGTTGTTCACAACAAACAGAAAATCGGCTCAAAACAGTGTGTATTTGAGCCGATTTTTTGTGAATAATGAGCCGATTGTCAATCCTCAGGCGTCAAAGCCGCAATCATTTCAGCAATCTTGGCCTTTACCTCGGCGACGACATTGTCGGGATTGAGGTCGGTCTTGAAGCTCTTGTCGCGGCTGGCGAACTCGATGGCATTGCGCTCCAGCGTCTTCGGGCTGACTACGATGCGCAGCGGCACGCCGAGCAGGTCAGCATCGGAGAACATCACACCAGCGCTGATGTTGCGGTCGTCATAAATGACCTCCACACCGGCCTTCTTCAAGTCTTCGTAGAGCTTGTCGGCTACACGGCGCACGTTCTCGTCGGCGATGCGCAGAGCACACACCTGCACCTGCCATGGAGCGATGGTGATGGGCCAAATGGGGCCATAGTCATCATGGCTTACTTCACAGACCGAGGCAATCAAACGACCCACGCCGATGCCGTAGCAGCCCATAATGGGGTATTTCAGCGTGTTGTCGCTGTCGAGGTACTGCATATTCATCGACTCGGTGTACTTGGTGCCGAGTTGGAAGATATTACCCACCTCGATGCCACGGCTTATGGTGATGCTGTGCTTGCCGCACACAGGGCAGATGCCGCCAGCAGTGGCCTTGGCCACGCTGTCGTACTTCACCTCACCGAGGTCGCGGGCCATGTTCATGCCCTTATAGTGGTAGTTCTCCTTGTTGGCCCCCGCCACAAAGCTGTTCAAGGTCTTCAGCGACTCGTCGTAGACCACGGTGATGCCTTCCGGCAAGCCTTTGGGGCCGATGAAGCCAGGGCAGATACCCATCTCAGGGGTGACGGTGGCGGCATGCACCTCAGCGCAAAGCAGGTTGCGAAGTTTGGTCTCATTCACTTCAAGGTCACCACGCAGGAAGACGATGACCAACGAGTCATCCATGTTACGCTGATACAGCACGGCTTTGCACGACTGCAGCGGCGACTTGTGCAGGTAATTGCACACCTCTTCGATGGTTTTCTGGTCGGGGGTGTAGACCTCTTCCAAAGGCTCGATGGGGTATTCCTCATTGTGGACGATACAGTCAGCGGCTTCGCTGTTGGAACGGTAACCGCATTCGGGGCAAATCACGATGGTATCCTCGCCAATGTCGGTGAGCAGCATAAACTCATGTGAGATGCGGCCACCCATCATGCCCGAGTCGGACTTGACGGCCACGACCTGCGGCACGCCAGCACGAGCAAAGATGCGGTCGTAGGCATGGTAAGCCTTGGCGTAGTATTGCTCCAAATCCTCTTGTGAGGTGTGGAAGCTATAGGCATCCTTCATCGTGAACTCACGGGTTCGGATGAGGCCACCACGCGAACGGGGCTCATCGCGGAACTTGGTTTGGATCTGGTAGATCATGAAGGGATACTGTGTGTAGCTCTTCGCGGCATCGCGAGCCAACTGAACGGCAGCTTCCTCGTGGGTCATACCCAGCACCATGTCGATGCCGTTGCGGTCCTTGAAGCGGAGCAGCTCCGAGCCGATGCTGTTGTAACGCCCCGACTCCTGCCACAATGAACCTGGCATGACGACGGGAAACATGACTTCCTGTCCGTCGATGCGGTCCATCTCCTCACGGATGATATTCTCGATTTTCTTTGCGATGCGTTTGGCCGGCATGAAGAAGGAAAACAAACCTGTTCCCACCGACTTGATATATCCACCACGCACCATCAGCGCCTGACTGTCGAAAACGCAGTCGGCCGGTGCTTTCTTGAAACGTTCGCCTAATAGTGTTGCAACTTTCATATCTCGATTTCTTTTATATTGCTTGATTATTCGGGCGGCAAAGGTACGGATTTAGTTCTTACTTTTTCTTCGCCACCTTCTTCTTTGGTGCATTTTTAGGGTCTTCCATGATGGCCAGGCAGGCTTCGTAGGTCAAAGAGGAGGGTTCAGTACCTTTCGGAATCTTGTAGTTGTTCTTCTTGTAAGTGATATAAGGTCCGAAGCGGCCGTTCAACACGCGCATGTCGGGGTCTTGGTCGAAGGTGAGGATGATGTTGTTCAAATCCTTCTGACGTTTCTCATTGATGATTTCAACAGCGCGGTCGTATTCCACCAAAGCAGGGTTGTCGGTCTTGGCAAGGCTGTAGAACTTGTTGTCGTGACGAATGTAGGGGCCAAAACGACCCACGGCCACAGTGATTTCCTTGCCTTCAAACTCACCGAGGATGCGTGGGAAGTCGAAGAGCTTCAACACTTCTTCCAAGGTGACATTCTCGATGCTCATGTCTTTCTTCAAACCTGCAAAACGGGGTTTCTCCTCCGATTCTGTGTCGCCAATCTGTGCCACTGGACCGAAACGTCCGACTTTCACATAGACATTCTTACCCGTAGCGGGGTCAACACCAAGGAGTTTCTCGCCACTGAATTTGCCTGAGTTCTCCGTGGTGGAGACGACTTGTTGATGGAAGTTCTTGTAGAACTCCTTGATCATGGCATTCCATTCGCATTCGCCTTCGGCAATCTTGTCGAATTCCTTCTCCACGTTGGCAGTGAAGTTGTAGTCGATGATGCTCTCAAAATATTGGGTCAAGAACTTGTTCACCAGAATGCCGATGTCGGTGGGCAGCAGTTTGCCTTTTTCGGCACCGTAGTTTTCCTTGCCCATCTTATCCGAAATCTTATTATTTTTCAGCGTGATGATTTGATAATTCTGAGGTTCGCCCTTCACATCGCCTTTGGTCACATACTCGCGTTTTTGGATGGTGGAGATGGTAGGAGCATAAGTGGAAGGACGTCCGATGCCCAGTTCTTCCATCTTCTTCACGAGGCTGGCCTCGGTATAGCGCAAGGGGTGACGGGTGTAGCGTTGTTGGGCTTCCATCTTCTCCAAATCCAATGAGGTACCGACTTCGATGGGTGGGAGGATGGCAGCGGTGTCTTCTGCACGGTCGTCGTCGAAGCTTTCCATGTAGACCTTCAGGAAACCGTCAAAGAGGATGACTTCGCCCGTGGCTACAAACTGCTTGTCGTTAGTTGAAATGCCGATGTTCACATTGGTGCGTTCCATTTGAGCATCAGCCATTTGCGAGGCGATGGTACGTTTCCAAATCAGCTCATAAAGTTTGCGTTCGTCGGAAGTGCCTTTGATGGTATGTTGGTTCAAGTCGGTGGGGCGTATGGCTTCGTGGGCCTCTTGTGCACCTTTGGTCTTGGTGTGGTATTGGCGGGTCTTCACATATTCAGCGCCATAGTTTTCCATGATTTCCTTTTTGGCCATACCCAGGGCGAGGCTACTGAGGTTGACAGAGTCGGTACGCATATAGGTAATCTTACCTGATTCGTAAAGCTGTTGGGCAATGCGCATCGTGTTGGCCACCGAGAAGCCAAGTTTTCGAGCCGCCTCCTGTTGCAAGGTGGAAGTAGTGAAAGGTGGTGCGGGATAACGTGTGGCAGGTTTCTTCTCGATGGAATCCACCTTATAGCCTGCGTTGACGCATTGTTCCAAGAAATTACGCGTTTCTTCCTCTGTATCGAAACGATGTGGCAACTCAGCAAAGAGATTGTATTCCTGTCCGTCTTTCTGGAACGTAAACTGGGCCGTGATGCGGTAGGCACTGGTCTGCACGAAGTTCTTGATTTCTTCTTCACGCTCAACGATGAGGCGCACAGCCACCGACTGCACACGACCGGCTGAGAGGGCCGGCTTCACTTTCTTCCACAGCAAGGGCGACAGCTCATAACCTACAAGACGGTCAAGCACACGACGCGCCTGTTGTGCGGCCACGAGGTCCATGTCGATGTCGCGTGGGTTCTCGATGGCGTTGAGGATGGCGGTCTTGGTGATTTCGTGGAAGACGATACGTTTAGTGTCTTTCTTCTTCAATTCCAAAGCCTCATAGAGATGCCATGAGATGGATTCTCCCTCGCGGTCCTCATCAGATGCAAGCCATACGGTATCAGAGGCTTTCGAAAGTTTTCTCAACTCAGCCACCAAGGCTTTCTTGTCGTCAGAAATCTCGTATTCAGGTTCGAAGTCATGTTCAATATCAACACTCAAAGTATTCTTGTTCAAGTCGCGCACATGTCCGTAACTTGACTTCACCGTATATTCTTTGCCCAAAAAACCTTCGATGGTCTTGGCTTTGGCCGGTGACTCCACAATAACTAAATTCTTTGCCATAGTCTCATTTTTATGCTAAAGGGATGCATCTGTGACCCCTCGTTTTCGCGTGCAAAATTAGTGGAATAAAAGTTGACAAAGCTAATTTTTTTAGAAGTTTTTTCTTATATTCTTGATTTACAATACTATAAAATTGATCATAGCTTATATTAATAGCCAATGGCTCGCTTCACCTAAAATGTGGATTTCGTGACTTTTGCTGAAGCGAACCATGGAATATAAGCTATAGGCCATAGTCGGCCATAGTCAAAAAAACACTATTTTTGCACCATGGAACAACTATTGGAATTAGCCCAACACGCAGCACTTGAAGCCGGGAAGGCCATCATGGAGGTGTATGCACAGCCCTTCGAAGTCTATATCAAGGACGACGACTCGCCTGTAACCCAGGCCGATTTGCGCGCCAGCAATATCATCAAGGAAATGCTGAAACCGACAGGAATACCCTTCGTCAGCGAGGAAGACCTGCCGCCCGACCGCTCACAATTCAAGCGTTATTGGCTCGTCGACCCGTTGGACGGCACGGTCGAGTTTGTGAACCGCAACGGCGAGTTCACGGTGAACATCGCGCTGATTGAAGATAAGCAACCCGTTATGGGCGTTATCTATGCTCCGGTATTGGATAGAATGTGGAATGCAGAATGTGGAATGCAGAATGAATCATTCAGCATTCATAATTCAGCATTCAGCATTCATAAAGAACGTCCTTTCACGGTTTTAGTCAGCCGTTCGCACCGCACGCCCGAGGTGGATGAATATATTAATAAGGTATTGCGTCCCTCCCACCCCGACTTGGTCATTGACTCACAAGGTAGCAGCCTTAAATTCGCCCGTTTGGCCGAAGGCTCAGCCGATGTCTACGTCTGTTACAGCAAGACCAAGGAATGGGACACCGCCGCCGCTGACGCCATCCTTCGCGCCGCAGGTGGCAAGGTGCTCCGCATCAGTGATGGACAACCCTTGGAATACAGCAAGACCGATTATCCCAATCCTCCGTTTGTGGCCTGGGCAAAAACGGCCCAATAATTCATTCCTTCAGAATCATTTTCTCTAGCCGCATATACCAATCCTCCCCAAACTTCCGAATCATCGGGGCTTTGAGAAACTTCCACAACGGGATGCCCTCGCGTTCGCCTTTGCGCTTGGCGGGTACGCACACGCTCCATTCGTGGTAAAGGATATGGGTGAAACCGTCTTTTTCAACCAAGCGGATAGGGTAGAGGTGGCATGAGATGGGTTTCCAGAAGTCGCATTTGCCTTCCAGATAGGCCTTTTCGATGGCACAGAGGGCCGTGCCGTTCTCGTGGAAATAGACAAAGGCGCATTCTTCGCCATTCACCAAAGGCGTGACGAGCTCGCCAGTCTCGTCGTAATCGTAAACGTCATTGTCTTCTACGACCTTGATGCCTTCGGGGCGCATATACGGTTTGATGGCTTCGAGGTTGTCTTCAATCTGCTCTATTTCAGAGGCTTCGAGCGGTGCGCCGGCATCGCCAGCCACACAGCACCAGCCCTTGCAACGCGGGAGGCAGCAACAAAACTGGGCATTCAGGAATTCGTCAGTGACGACTACATTGTCGAGGATAATCATGGCGCAAAGATAGTTGTTTAATTAATTGAAAGGTAAAGGAAAAAAGACTAATTTTGCAGCGATTTTGTGACTATGGCCTATAGCCAATGGCTTATGGCTCGCTTCACACAAAGAGTCAAAGTCTACGCCTTTTGCTAAAGCGGGTCATTGACCATCAGTCATAGATAAACAAATTTTGAATCTTTGAATCTTTAAATATTAAATTTTAAATCCAAGAAAAATGGCTTTTAACCTCAGAAACAGAAACTTCCTGAAGTTGTTGGACTTCACTCCGGAAGAGATTAAGTTCTTACTGAAACTTGCTGCCGACCTCAAGGCCGCCAAGTATGCAGGCACCGAACAACCCAAACTGACGGGCAAGAACATTGCCCTCATCTTCGAAAAGACCTCAACCCGCACCCGCTGCGCCTTCGAGGTTGGCGCCAAGGACCAAGGTGCTCACGTCACCTATCTCGGCCCCACTGGCTCACAGATCGGCATCAAGGAATCGATGGCTGACACCGCCCGCGTGCTGGGTCGTATGTTCGACGGCATCGAGTACCGTGGCTTCGACCAAGCCACTGTCGAGGAACTGGCCAAATATGCTGGCGTCCCCGTGTGGAACGGTCTTACCGCCGAAGCTCACCCCACTCAAATTCTGGCTGACTTCCTCACCATTCAGGAGCATACCGACAAGCCCCTCAACCAGGTGAAGTTCGCTTATATTGGCGATGCCCGTTACAATATGGGCAACAGCCTGATGGTCGGTGGTGTGAAGATGGGTATGGACATCCGCATTATCGCCCCCAAGAAACTGCAGCCGGCCAAAGATCTGGTCAAGAAGTGCCAGGAAATCGCCAAGGAAACCGGTGCCAAGCTTACCGTCACCGACGATGTGGAGAAGGGCGTGAAGGATCTTGACTTCATCTACACTGACATCTGGGTATCGATGGGCGAGCCCGACAACGTGTGGAAAGAGCGCATCGATATGCTGATGCCCTATCAGGTCAATGCAGAACTGATGAAAAAGACAGGCAACCCCAAGTGCAAGTTTATGCACTGCCTTCCTTCGTATCACAATCTGGAGACCAAGGCCGGCCGCGACGTTTATGAGAAGTTCGGCTTGAACGGCATCGAGGTCACCGAGGACGTGTTCGAAAGCGAGAACAGCATTGTCTTCGACGAGGCCGAGAACCGCATGCACACCATCAAGGCCGTCATGGTGGCCACGTTGGGCGACTAAGGAGACGACACTTCCAAGTGTCGCAGCCAACACTAAGCCAACGCTTGGAAGCGTTGGCTCCAAAAAAGAAAGGAACCTCGAATCGAGGTTCCTTTCGTGTTGTCAGGTGGTGACACTTCATAGTGTCACAACCAGCATATAACCAACGCTTGGAAGCGTTGGCTCCTATCAATGTCTCACAATCACACGTTGGTTGCTCACTGTGCCATCGCTCTGGCGGATGTTGAAGAAATACGTGCCGTTGCTGTATTGGCTCAGGTCCACGTTGAGCATCATGCTGTTGGCAGGAATGGTCTCCACCAAAACACCCATCATGTTGTAAACCATCACGCTCTCGATGCCGTTAGCACTCTCGATGCGCACTTGGCCGTTGGCAGGATTAGGATAGACTTTGGCCGTCGATGAAATCTCGGTGACGCTCAGCAGTTCGCCGTCGATTTCCACCAAGAACTCCACGGTTCCGGCATTCGATTCCACCTTGACAACCGTGCTGGCAACACTTCTGTTCAGGTCTTCCGTGTTGGGTTCCAACTTTATTATCAAGTTTTCACCAAAATTCAGCGTGTAAGGCAATTCATTGGTTGTGATGTACAAATACGGCACACCAGTCGGATTCTCGACCTCTTCAACTAACTGAATCTCGATGGGATTCTCGGTGTTGTAGTTGGCATTGGTCACAGCAACTTCAACAGAAGGATGCTCCACATCCAGCATGACTTCGGCAGCACCATTGATAACCAATCCCATATCTTGCAAATTGCTTGACACAGAGGCAAGAACTTTCACCGAACTCATGTCGCCAGCATACTTGGCAACCACACCTGCGACATAGAACACACCAGATTCACCTTCAAACGAATACTCGGTTTCGGTGGTGTTTTCGGCCACCAAAACATTATTGACATACACATCATATCCGATAGGATTGCCATTGGCAGGGGCATCCCACGAAGCCACCAATGTTCCTCTATTCATTTCGGTCAACGTCAGATTCTCAACAGGATAAGGATGCACATCGGTGTATTCGTAGGCATAACGGCTGTTGAAGATTTCTTGTGTGCTATAGTTCTGTACCCAAATGGAGACTTCGAGGTCGCTCATTTCCTCGACATGGGTTCCCGACATGTCTTGCGTGAATTCCAAATGTTGCAGTTCGCCGGTAACAAAGTCAACCGTTGTACCTTGAGCATCGGGCAACATCTTCATGAAAATGTGGTGGAACACAGTTTCGCCGTTGCTTCCCACATTACCGTGGGTTTCCTTCTCGTTCACAGAGATGTAGATACGGGCATTGGCATCAATGTAAGGCATAATGTCAGCCAAGACCGTAATGTTGTTGCCTTCAACCGAGAACGAGCCTTTGATGTCCATGAAAGCTGGAATCTCTGCATGTTGGTTGAATTGGTTTTGTACACCATTGAAGTTCAACGACTCAGCATCAAGGAAAGCCATAGGAACAGCATTCACGCTATAGTAGTCACGACGCACACCGCCTTCATCAGTGTAGTAGGGGTCACCGTTTCCGGGCCAGTTCATCTGGTATTTGGTGTAGGTGTAACGGCCTTCGTTGTTGTTGCAGAAGTTGTGCATCAGAGTGTTAGGTTGCACGCACGGACCGCAGGTCGATGAGGAGAAGTGCTCAATCATAGGCTTGCGTTCGGCAGATCCAATAGCCACGCTAACGGTTTTCGAGAGCGTATTGTTGCTCGGGTCATCATCGGGTTGGCCATTGACCAAGTTGATGCTGTAGTTGACGATGTAGCTTCCGGGAGTCAACAGGGTTGGAGTCGTGAAGTTCAAGGTCGCGGTGCCGAGTGAGGGAACATTGACCGTAAAGGTCTCGGTGACAGGCTCCATGCCTTCCACTTCGTAGGTGGCTTCAACAGAGGTTACGGTGGTGGTACCAAAGCTGAAGACCGTCATGCCGAATGAAGTCTCGCCGCTACCGATGAAACTGGGAAGTGTAGCAGCTGAAGCGCCGAGGTCGAGATCCTCGAGCGTGAAGACCACGATGTCATCAAAGAACCAATCGTTGATGTTGTAGCTGCTGCCGTTGAAGAAGATGCAGAATTGCACACTGGCTTGACCCATATCGGGAGTGCTGATTTCCTGACTCACCGACCACGAATTGCTGGTGCTGTAGCCTTGGCTCCAACCTTGGTTCCAAGTGGTGCCACCATCAGATGACGTGGCTACGCCGATGGTGTTGCTGCCCGTGTAATTGTCAAGGGCATGCTTAAACGAGAAAACGACACTGCTGATACCAGTCAAATCAACGGCGGGAGAGACGAGTCGCGTCATGCCATTGAATTGAGGGCTCCACGTGAGGTGCATTTCATTGGGTTCTCCTCCAGCGTTGTTGGTGGCCGAAACCGACCAGTTGCTCGGTTGTCCATTAATGGACCATCCCGCGGGCATGGTTGAGCCATCGAAAGATTCCTGCAGCAAAACCGCGCGGTTTTGTGCCATCATTGCCGTTGCAAAAAGCATAGCAAAGGCAAAAAGTAAGGTTTTCTTCATAGTGTTAAAATTTTAATGTTTAGATAATTAGATTAGATTTTACGGTGCAAAAATAAGAACAATTTGAATAAAGACTAATAGTTAGGTGAAAAAATCATCATCAAATAAACAACAAAACTCCAAAAACCACCACCAGCAAAAAACTATGTTTCACCTGCTTGCCCAAAAACGGGTCGAGCAGCTCGGGCTTCGTCGTTTTGATGGCCATAAGGTCCTTCAAAAAGAAAAGAAACAACACCACAAACAGGTAGGAATACCAGGCGGCATGGTGCAAAACGAGATAAACAGCGAGGCAGACGAAAGCCCCAACGATGAGCAGGCAATGGTAGACGAAAGCCTTCTTTAACCCCAACTTCACCACAAGGCTATTCTTGCCCGAGGTTTTGTCGTTCTCATAATCACGCATGTTGTTGATGTTGAGCACGGCATTGGAAAGGAAACCCATGGCCGAGGCGGGCAACAACATACTGAAATCGAGCGATTTTGTGGCCAAATAAAAGGTTCCCGCCACGGCTGCCCAGCCGAAAAAGAGGAAGCAGTACAAATCGCCCAAGCCACGATAACCGTAGGGACGCTTGCCCAATGTGTAGAACAAAGCCGCCAATACTGCCCCTATGCCCAATGCCGCGAAAACAGCCCGTTCATGCCAAGTCAGTTTGGCGAAAACAAAAATCAATAAGGCTCCAAAAATCAGGCATAAAGCCGCAGTGATGGCCAATCCGCGTTTCATTTCCTGTTCGGTGATGGCGCCGCTCTGCATCTCGCGCTGAGGGCCAACACGCTTGGCGCCGTCGGTGCCTTTCTTGAAGTCGCCGTAGTCGTTGGCGAGGTTGGAGAGGATCTGGAGCAGGATGGCTGTAAGGGCAGCAAAAACTATGACAAGACAGGGCTGAACCTTCGACGGGCTCAGGAACCTTAGCTGGTCAAAGGCCAAAAAACCTCCTAGCAGCACTCCTGAAAAAGAGAGCAGCACCGTCCTCGGACGGGCTGCTCTAATCCAACTATTTAACTTTGCCATAATATTTTGGTATTGCCTTCGGCAAGAAATCGTTCAAAAATCAATCTTTAAAATATTTCAAAATCTATGTTTTTGATTTTCAATAGATTTTATAAAGATTTTGATAGATTTAACTTCGTTGAATACTGCGTATTTCTTCGCAAAGCGAATTCCATAAAAACTATCTCCGGCGGCCTCCACCGCGGCGACGAGGCGAGTAGTAATCGTTGTCATCATAACGGCTGGCGCCACGGCGACCACGGCCTGAGTCTCTCGATGAAGACCTTGATGAGCCGCCTCTCGATGAGCCTCCTCTTGAACTGCCACCTCTCGATGAGCTGCTCTTTGAAGAACTGCCACTGCTCTTTTTGGCACCAAAGCCACGCTCAGCATTGCGCTGCTTGCGGCTCGGACGGTCATCATCATCGATGAAGATGTCGATGTCGTCTAAATGCTCTCTCCAGTCAGGGTCGAGCCATTCGCGACCGTCGCGTGAGCGTTCCGACTTGTAGAAGGGTTTGTCGTCGTCGAAGTCCTTCTTTTTCTTCTTCGATTTTTTCTCGAAGAAGTCGTCATCGTGCTTTTCACGCTTCTCGCGGAATTCGTCACGCTTGCGGTCGTCGCGGTCGCGGCGTTCCTTGCGTTCTTTCTTCTCGCTGCTCTTCTTGCGCTCGGGCTGTTCCTTGGCCACCTCCACCACGATACCACGCGGGTTGTTGTGCGGGTCGGCAAAGCAGTCGAGAATCATCGGGACGAAACTCTCTTCCACATCAACGTAAGAATAGTCTCCAAAGAGATCGATGCGGCCAATAGGGATGTTCTTCGAATGGGTGACGTCGTTGATTTTGCCGATGATCTTCTGCGGCAGGATGTGGTCGTTCTTGCCCATACCGAAGTAGAGGCGTTTCATGGTCTCGTCACGCAGTTCACGTTCTTTCTTGAGCTCCTTGCGGTCTTTCTTCTCGTCTTTTTCGTTGACATTGAGGTCGACAGCATCCTTGTAGTATTCAAGGAAACGGTTGAAGTTGAGCGCCACCATGCGGGTGATGAGTTCCTCGCGGCTCATCCAGTCGAGCTTGCGGAAAACCACTGGCAAATAGTCGTCAATCTCCTCGCTATTGATGTTGACGTGTTCGATGCGGTCGATGTGGTTGAAGAGCTGTTTCTCGCACACCTCCTTACCCGTGGGAATCATGGCCTTCTCGAAGGGACGGCCTACAATCTTCTCAATCTGCTTGATCTTGCTCTTCTCGCGCAAGTTGATGAGGCTGATGCAGATACCACGCTTGTCGGCGCGACCAGTACGACCACTGCGGTGCACATAGGTCTCAATGTCGTCAGGCAGGTTGTAGTTGATGATATGCGTCAATTCCTTCACGTCGATGCCACGGGCAGCCACGTCGGTAGCCACCAGCAGTTGCAGGCTGCGTTTGCGGAAGTGGTCCATCACGTTGTCGCGCATGCCTTGCGAGAGGTCGCCATGCAATGCGGCGGCGTTGTAGCCGTCTTGGATGAGGTTGTCGGCAATCTCCTGCGTCTCCAACTTGGTGCGGCAGAAGATGATGCCGTAGATGGAAGGCGTGTAGTCGATGATGCGCTTTAGCACCGCGTAACGGTCCTTGGCGGCCATCATGTAGTAGATGTGGTCGACATTGACAGTGCCGCTGTTGCGTTCGCCAACGGCCACCTTCACGGGGTCGGTCATGTACTTGTTGAGGATGGCTTCCACCTCCTTCGGCATGGTGGCCGAGAACAGCATGGTGTGGCGGCCTTCCTTGGGCATGTACTCGAGGATGTCGTCGACTTCCTCTTGGAAGCCCATGTTGAGCATCTCGTCGGCCTCGTCGAGGATCATCGTCTTCACGTTGCTGAAGTCGACGCGGTTGCGGCGGATCATATCGCGCAGACGGCCAGGCGTGGCCACGATAATCTGCGGTTTCTTGGCTAAGTCTTTGAACTGGAGCTCGATGCTGGCGCCGCCGTAGACAGGCACAATCAGGATTTCGGGGATGTACTTGGCATAGTTGCGCAAGTCTCTGGTAATCTGCATACAAAGCTCACGCGTCGGACAAAGAATCAACGCTTGGACACAACGTTGCGTCTCGTCGATTTTGTTCAACAAGGGCAAGCCGAATGCGGCAGTCTTACCCGTTCCCGTCTGTGCAAGGCCCACAAAGTCAACATCTTTCTCCAGGAGCACAGGAATCGTCTTTTCCTGGATGGGCATAGGATTCTCGAACCCCAGCTCCTTAATAGCCCTCAGCAGAGCGGGATTCAATCCAAAATCTGTAAATTGTGACATGAAATAAATTTATGGTGTTTAAATGAGGCTGCAAAAGTAGTAATAATTAACGAATTAGACGGTAATTATTTTCGTTTTGGCACCAAAAACGCATATTTATGCTTGTTTTTCCATATTTTTGCACCTCGAAAATGAATCGCAAGGCACTACTCATATTGGTTTTCCTAATTCTGACGCTTTCGCTTTTCTTCTGTGGAAGAAGGTGCAGTCATCATAAGGATGTCGTCATTAATACCGACAGCCTCTTCTTCAATCTGAACAAGGAAATCGTGGACAAGCGCGCCAAAATGGCCGACAATGTGTTCAGCAACATGAGTCGTGCAGGCTTGAACGGGGTAGTGCTGTATGCCGAACAAGGTGAGATTGTCTACGAAAACACATTCGGCTGGCGTGACCTGAGCAAACGACAAAAAGACTCGTTGCGTATCGATGATGCCTTCCAGCTCTCTTCGGATTCCAAAATGTTCACTGCCGAAGCCATCATGCTGTTGAAAGCCCAAGGCAAGCTGGATTACGACGACGATGTCAGGAAATTTATCCCCGAGCTGCCTTATGAAGGGGTCACGATAAGGATGCTCCTCACCCACCGCTCAGGTTTGCCGCGCTACGACTCGATGGCCGATGCATATTGGCCCGACCGTAAAAAACCGTTTTCCAACGAAGCGTTGATTAAGTTGCTGGTCTTGAAAACGCCTAAACCCTATGGCCAACCGGGTGCAGCGTATTTCTACAACAACATCAACTATGCGCTGCTTGCATCAGTGGTCGAAAGGGCAAGTGGCAAGCATTTCGAGGACTTCATGAAAGAGAACATTTTTGAGCCGCTTGGCATGACGAATTCCTACATCTATTCGATGCGTTACGATACTACGGTCTCGTTTTATATGCCCGTCAAGGCGCACGGTCACGACATCTACAAGAAAGGGCCCGTGAAAGCCCAAAACGACTACTTGAACGGCGTGATGGGCGACAAGATCATGTTCTCGACTGTGGAAGACCTTTGGAAGTTCAACCAAGCTTTGGATGCCAACCAGCTGTTACCCGACAGTCTGCAAGCCGAGGCTTTCAAGCCCAGTTCGCCCGAGTGGAAAAACAATGAGAACTATGGCTTCGGCTGGCGTATGACCAAAGAACATCCTGGTGCTTATTTCCATTATGGTTGGTGGAAGGGCTACCGCAGTGCCATCATACGCGACGTGAACAAAAACCGCTTTCTCGCCTTGCTGACCAACACCACTTACAATTTCCCGCCAGATGTGCTTTGGGATTTTGTTTGCGATACTACAGTGCAACTCCCAGAAGCCCAGCCATTGCCTCAATAAAAAAACGCAGAGAAGCCCTTCCCTGCGTTTAGGTTGTTTTCATCCGATACCTATTTTGTCGGATTGTCAATCCGACAAAATAAAACCTTCAGAATTGTATTTTGCTCTACGTCTTTACTTCACCACCAACTTGAATCCTACGCCATGCACATTCTGGATGTCGACATTCGGGTCGTCCTTAAAATACTTGCGCAATTTGGTAATGTAAACATCCATCGAGCGCGCATTAAGGTAAGTGTCCTCCTCCCAAATCTGCATTAAGGCATTGGAGCGTTCCAGTGTGTTGCCCATGTTTTCACACAACAACAACAAAAGGTCTGCTTCTTTTGAAGTCAGTTTCTTGGCCTCGTCGCCTTTGGTGAGTAAATGACGCGGCGAATCGAAGGTGAAACTGCCCAGCTGATAAACAGAGGGTTTGGCTTGCACATAAGTGCATCTGCGGTGAATAGCATTAAGACGGGCCAGCAGCTCATCCATACTAAAAGGCTTTGTGATGTAATCGTCGGCACCTATGCGGAAACCTTCCAAAATATCATCCTGCTCTTTTTTTGCCGTAAGAAAAACAATCGGCATGGAAGGGTTGTTCATTTTGATTTGCTTGGCCAATGTGAAACCATCCATCACTGGCATCATTACATCAAATAAACAAAGGTCGTATTCATAATTATTGAAGCTGTTCAGGGCTTCCTGACCATTTGAACACAATGTGGTGAAAAGACCTTTAGAGTCAAGAAAAGCTTTGAGAATCATTCCCAAATTCTTGTCATCTTCGGCTAATAAAACTTTAATTTGTGACATAAAAATAAAATTGAATAGAAAAATAGTTACTTGATTAAGCGAGTTGAAATATAGTGTACTCTTTTAGTTTGAAAAGGTGTTGCAAAAATAAGAATTCCAACAAAATAAAAACGAAAAAACTCAAAAAAAATTGTTGCATGAACAGTCTTTTTTATTTCTGTCCTTTTTTTTCATATCTTCGCAGCATCATCAATAAAAACAAAAATCATGAAAATCGACCTTAGTCACGTTACGCCTTTTTTGGATAAGGCTTTAGAAAAATCATTAGAATCAAGAATATCAGTAATTTACGAAACAATTTACAAAAAGACTGGTGCCGGAAACGACTTCCTCGGCTGGGTGAACCTGCCTTCAGAAATCGATGAGAACCTGTTGGCCGACATCGAGAAAACGGCTGCTGACCTGCGCAAAAAGTCGGAGATTTTTGTCGTCATCGGCATCGGAGGCTCCTATCTCGGCGCCCGCGCCGTCATCGAAGCCTTGCAAAACCACTTTGCACCGCTCACTGGCGAGAAGCCGCTCATCGTCTATGCCGGCCATAATATGAGCGAGGACTACCTCCATGATTTGATGGCCATCCTCGACAAGAAGGACTATTCGCTGGCCGTCATCTCCAAGTCGGGCACGACGACGGAACCCGCCATCGCCTTCCGTATCCTCAAGCAACACATCATCAACAAATATGGCGAAAAAGAAGCCGCCTCGCGCATCATTGCCATCACTGACAAGGCCCGTGGCGCTTTGAAACAATTGGCCAACGTGAAAGGCTATAAGACTTATATCGTCCCCGACGACGTGGGCGGCCGTTTCTCGGTTTTGACTCCTGTGGGTCTGTTGCCCATTGCCATGGCGGGTATCGACATCCGCGCTTTGGTGAAGGGTGCCGTCGAAATGGAAAAGCAATGCAAGGCCAACCCGACCCTTGAAAACCCCGTTTCGCAATATGCCGTGGTGCGCCAAGCCCTCTACGCCCAAGGCCTGACCAACGAGATTATGGTGAACTATGAGCCGCGTTTGGTTTACTTCAGCGAATGGTGGAAGCAACTCTACGGCGAGAGCCATGGCAAGCAGCACAAGGGCATCTTCCCCGCTTCGGTCACCTTCAGCACCGACCTCCACTCGATGGGTCAATACATTCAGGACGGTCTGCGCAACCTCTTCGAGACGGTGATTTCGGTCGAAAACTCGAACCATGAGCTCCGCATCCCGATGGAGAACGAAGACCTCGACCAACTGAACTACATCGCCGGCAAGCGCATCAGCGAGGTGAACCACAAGGCTGAACTCGGCACTGTGTTGGCCCACGAAGACGGCGGCGTGCCGAACCTGCGTATAGTCATCCCAGAAGTGTCGGAGAAGGTGCTCGGCGAATTGATTTATTTCTTCGAGATGGCCTGCGCCGTCAGCGGCTATATGCTGGATGTCAACCCGTTTGACCAACCAGGCGTGGAAGCCTACAAGAAGAACATGTTCGCGTTGCTGGGCAAGAAAGGCTTTGAGGAGCAGACGGCGAAATTGAATGAAAGATTAGGTTTGTGATAATAGAAACAAATCTAACATAAATCTTATCGTAAATCGTTTTGCAGCGCTTTGCGTCACTGCGAGGCACGAAGCAGTCCAGACAACAAGCTCTTTCTCTGGATTGCTTCACTCCATTCGCAATGACGCGAAGCGGCAGAATGGACATTACAATTTGTAATAGATTTGTGGCAGATTTGTTTCCAAAAAGAAAAATTGATTAGTTTTGCAGCCTCAAAACATAGACAACATCTAAAATGGACGTACCCAAAGACGACGTAAACTCACAGTTTACCTTCACCTACGACGACATCAAAGGCACCGTGCATGTGGTTGACCACCAAACGGGCGAAGAATATGACCTCTTAAAGGAAGACACCGGCTGGTTTGATGCCGAATTCAAATTTGATGTATAAATATTTCACGCAGAATACGCAGAAAGCGCAGAACCTACCGGACGCAAACCTAATGTCAAACAATTCTGCGATTTCTGCGTGAGAAAGGAAGTGTCGCTTTGCGTTTCATATGATTCTGCAAATTCTGCGTGAGAAAAACTTATTTTTTGCGTTTCCAGGTTTGCGAGCGTCCCAGCCATCCGGCCCTATCCAAGGAGCCGCGCAGGATGAGTTCGTCGGTCTTGGCCTTGTAAGTCACCTTGCCGTAATACGTCTTTTGGCTTTCGGGGTCATAGACTTCTCCTCTGAGGACGTCATCGTCTTGCTTCATGTCGATGAAAAGTTGAGTACCCACCACGCCTTCATATTCTTTTGCGTAAGGCGGTTGCATCACCTTGTACTTTCCGTTGGCATCTTTCTCGTAAAGCATGATGACTTCACAATAATACGTGCCGTTTTTTTCCGTGATGTTGACGCACGAGCGCATATCGCCCGTCTTGTCGTCAAAAGTGTTCCACTGGCCGAGCATCTTGCTCACTTGGGCCTGTCCGAGGATGGCCGAGGCCATGAAAAGGACTAAAAATAGGAGTTTCTTCATTGGAATGAGTTTTGAATCAGGGGACAAAAATACAAAAATCGTGCAAAACTGCCTTATCAAAGTATTATCTACGATTTGTAAGTTGCTTATAAGTCACCAAATTAATCCGATACTCCACGCGGCTGTCGGTCAGTTCGTCACGGCTTTGCTTGAGCATGGTCTGGGCTTCGAGGACGTCCGAAAGGGCCACCAAACCGGCATCGTAATAGTCTTGCGTGATTTTCAAGTTAGCTTCTGCATCACTGAGGGCAGTTTGAGCCATGGTGATGCGCAGCCAACTTTGCTCAAGGTTGAACCAGGCTTGGTTGGTCTGCATCTCCATTTTCTCGGTAAGGTCGCGACGGGTGTTTTCGGCCATCTCAGCATCAAGGTCGTGCTTTTTTAGTTTGAACGAGGTCTTGTGCCAGTCGGTGATGGGCACTTGCAGCACGGCGAAAACCAATGCATTAGGTTTGGTGTTCTCCATAACGGTATGATAGTTCACACTGCCGCCCACCAACAGGGAAGGCAAGGCCTCGCCGAGGGTCATCTTCTTTTTCAGCTTCTCTGCTTCTATCGAGAGATCGAGGAGGTGGCTTTCGTTGCGCAATGCCACGGATTCTGCAACATCCTTGAACATTGTCTTGGGGTTGGTCTCCAATCCCAAAGTATCTACAAGTACCATTTCTTGCCAATCGGCACCGATGGTTTGTGCCAAGGCCATCTTGAGCAAGGTGATGCCGTCCGTGACTTTCTTGCGGTTGAGTTGGCTCTCATTTTGCTTCACCTTCAGCTTGAATTGGTTGGTGGGCATGGCCAATCCAGCTTCGATGGCACCCGATAGGTCTTTATCCAAGGTATCCAAGAGTCGGTCGAGTTGGTCCAAAGTGTTCAGTTTCTCTTGCAAGGCCACGATTTGCCAATAGAGCGTTTCGGTTTGTAGGCGCACCTCATCTTCCTTCACTTTTGTCTGGGTCTCTGCGGCATCTATGCCCAATTTGGCGAGTTTGTTGCCGTTGCGAATACGGCCTCCAGCATAAATGGGTTCTGTCGCCATCGCATTGAGCATCACGCCGTTCTGCACGAAGGAATATTCCTTGTCCAGACCCATATTGGAGCCATATTCAGCATAAAGGGTATAAAGAAGCTGTCTCAACTGTGCATTGTCGATGTCCTCGATACCGAAGGTAAGCATTGGGTTCAAGGCATCGAAAGCCACGGCTTGTGCTGACACAGTGGGGAAGTATTCGGTTCGGGCTTCGTTTTTCGTTGCCCTTGCTTTGTCGATTTCCAACTGGTTGTTTTTCAGTTCGATGTTGTTCTCCAAGGCCATCTCGATGCAGTCCTGAACGGAGAGGCGGAATGGTCCTTGCTGTTGAGCAAATAAAGGAAACACAAACAATATCAAACAGATTGAAAGGATTATCCTTTTCATATTATTGTTTTTTATCACAAAACTTGCAAAACCCACAAAACGGCTTTTTGACGGGTGCGGCATACCCAACCGGGTTGCCGCAGGAAAGCGCCGGTTGGCTGCTTTCCCTACTTCTACCTTGAAGTTTTGATAGTTTTGTAGGTTTTGTGACATATTATTTATTTTTATTAAAAATCAACCAATACATCACCGGCATCACGGCCAGAATGATGACCATTGAAAGCACCACACCAAAACAAATGACTACGCCCATGGGCATCCAAAGTGGGTTGCGCGAGATAATCATAGGCAACACACCCAAAGCGGTAGTGGCCGAGGTGAGGAAAATGGGCCTCATACGGCGGCTACCGGCTTTCATGGCGGCTTCCTTGGTGGGCAAGCCTTCCTCGGTGCGAAGTGTCTCGGCATATTCGTACATAACGATGCCGTTTCGCATGATGATACCAATCAAGCTGACGATACCCAACAAAGAAGTCATGCCGAAGTCGAGGCCGAAGAGCCACTCGCCGAAGAAGGCGCCGAACATGCACAAGGCGCTGGAACCCAAGGTGAGAATGGCCAGATTCAACTTCTTGAAATAGGCCACAAGGAACACCAAAAGCACCAAAATGGCGGCAATCAGGCTCTTCAGCAGCTGCGGGATGACACTGGTGTTGAGCGATGAAAGACCACCATATTCGATGCTCACGCCTTCGGGCAGGTTGGGTGTGATTTCCGTATTGATGTACTGCTGTATCTTCTTCATGCTCACCGTCTGCGGCCTCCAGAACTTCATGTCGGCAGCCACGGTGATGGCGTTCTTGCCGTTGCGGTGCACCAACTGCGCGGGATGCCACTCTGGACTGATGTCGGCTACCTGACGGAGCGGCACATTGGTGCCAGGCACCATGGTCGGAATCAGTTGGTTTTGGACGGATTCGTAATTGTTGGGGTCATAGTTTTGCTGGGAATACAATCGCACGGGGATGCCTCGACTGCCTTCCCAGATGGTGGTCAAGGGCTGACCGTTGAGGCTGCTGGCCAAATCCAGCGAGAGGAAGCCTTTGGTGAGTCCCAAGCGGGCACACTCCTCGGGTTTCATGGTCACTTTCACCGACGACAGCTGCTCGTCGTAATCGGTGTGCACCCAGCGCAACTCCTTGTCAAGGGTGAGCATATAGTCCTTGATTTGCTGTGCCACAGGAGCGGTCTTGCTGTAGTCATCGCCATAGACATAAACCTCCACAGGCGTTGAAACGGCTTGATAGTCAAGTTGGCGGAAACGCACATAGGCCTCAGGAAAATAATAGGAATACTTGTCGTCCCATTCTTTCAGCAATGCCTCGGTGGTCTTCTTCGAGGTGGTATTAACGACAAGTTGCGAAAGGTTGGACGCAGGTATGCCGGGTGAATAAGTCACATGGAAACGCGGGGCGCTCTCGCCGATGAAGGCCGTCACGGAGGTGACGCGCTTGTCGGCCAGCATCAAGTGTTGTAACGAGTCGCTGACCTTCGTTGTGGCTTCGAGGCTGCTGCCTTCGGGCAGACGGATCTCTACGGCGAAGCAGTCGCGTTCTGCCATAGGCATCATCTGCACATGCAAGGCCAAGAACATCAGCACGCCCAGAACGATGGAGCCAATACCCATGCCGATGGTAAACAATGGGTGCTTGAAGCAATGGCTCTGCATCTTGTCGTAGATGCGTTGCAGGAAACCGAAAAACCGCATCTGTGCCCGCACGAAGCCGTTGTGCCGCGGCTTGTCTTCCGGCTTGATGAACATGATCTCAAGTCCGGGGATGACGAGCATGGCGTAGGCCAAAGAAGCCATCAGCGAGAAGGCCACGGTCCAAGGGAAGAGCTGCACAAACTCGCCCAGAGGCCCCGTGATGATGCGCGTCATCGGGAAAAACATGCAGGCGATAGCGGCGGTGGCAATGAACATGGGCATGAAGAGCTCACGGGCGCTACTCACGGCAGCATCAAAGGGCTTGTAGCCTTGGCTCAACTTGTCGATATAGCCGTCGATGTTGATGATAGAGTCGTCCACAATCATACCCAGCACGACGATGAGTGCCGCCAAGGTGACGGTGTTCAATTCAATGCCAAAAAGATACATCATCCCGATGCTGAATGCCGTGCAGATGGGCAGTCCCGAGCTGGCGATAAGGGCTGTGCGGAAGGGGAACAGCAGCAGCATGACCACGATGACAACAATCATGGAGATGAGCAGGTCGCGGAGGAACGAACTCACCGACTTTTGCACCACTTTGGGTTGGTCGGTGATACGGTAAAGCTTCACGCTGTCGGGCAAGGTAGCTTTGAATTCAGACAATACCTTCTCCACTTCTCGTCCAAAGGCCACGATGTTGTAACCCTTGCGCATCTCCACGCTGATAATCAAGGCGTCGTTGCCGTTGAAGTTGACCACTTTGGACGACTCGGCCATACGGCGTTCGACGGTGGCCACATCGCGCAGGCGGATGGTGTTACCTGCCGCGTCGGAATAGATAATCTGCTCTTCGAGTTCCTGCTCGCTGACCATGGGGTTCTCGATGTGCAGCGGCTGGTCGAAGTCGTCGCCCTGCATGGTGCCCGTGGTAGTAAGCAGGCCTTGTGAAGCGTATTGCAGCATCAAGGTGTTGGGGCTGATGCCGTAGAATGAGAGTTTTTCCTTGTCGATGGTGACAGCGATCTCTTCGTTTTGCTCGCCCATGACGCGCACATTGCCCATCTCGGGGATGGCGCGGAGGCGGTGGGTGAGGTCGTCGGTGTAGTCGTGCATCTCGCGGTAGGTCTTGTCGGCCGACTCCATGGCGATAAGTAGCGAAGAGGTGTTGCCGAAGTCATCGATGACGGCGATAGCCAACACGCCCGCAGGGAAGTTCAAAGCCTTGGATTCGTTGATCTTATGCCGAATCTTCGACCATGCGATGTCCTTGTCTTTCACTGAAGCATCGAGGCTGGTGTAGATGTAGCACATCCCCTCTTTGGTGACGGAATAGGTGTTCTTGCGGTCCACCTCGGGCATTTCAAACAGCAGCTGTTCCAAGGGCTTGGTGAGCTGGGCTTCCACCTCCTCGGAGTTGGCACCAGGGTACACGCCTGCCACGATACCCAAACGAATAGTAAAAGCAGGAAACTCGTCCTTCTTCATGTCGACGAGGGCATAGATACCAAAGGCCATGATGACCGCCACGACCGCCCATACAATCTTCTGGCGCAGTATGCTGCCGCTGATAATACCTTTATCCTTTAACTTACTCATAACTTACCTTCATCCCTTCACTAACCTTCTGATACCCTTCCACGATAACGATGTCGCCACTATGCAAGCCTTCGCTCACCACCACACCCGTGCCCGAATAGCCCGAGATGGTGATGGTTTGTCGCGTTGCGCGACCGTCTTTCGCCACCCACACGAACTTGCCATCGTTATTGATCAAGACCGCATTGGCTGGGACAACGATGCCATTGTCGACATCTGCACTCAGCACCACTTTGGCAATCATGCCCGGGGTGAAAGCCTCGTCTTTTTCATCGATGAGCACTTTCACAGGATAGCTATGCGTGAGCAACGATGAAGTCATGTTCTTTTCGAGAATATGGCCTTTGCAGCGGCGGTTGTCGAGGGCAGGGATGAGAATTTGTGCTTCATCGCCGATTTGCACCTTGGCGATTTCGTTCTCCGGAACGCTGATTTTCACCACCAAGCCTTTGGTGCTGATGATGCGCATGATGGGCTTCAGCGGCGTGATGCTCTCGCCTTTCACGGCGCTCAGGTTGGTGACGGTGCCGTCGAAGGGGGCCGTGACGGTGTTGTCTGCAAGCATGGCGTTGGCCAAATCGAGGGCAGCTTGGGCTTTCTCAAGGTTGGCCACCATTTCGCGCCATTTGATTTCTGGCAGGCTGCCGTTGTCGTGCACTTTCTTTAGGCGGTCATAGGCATCTTGGGCCTGCTCAAGGGTGGCTTGTGCCGAGCGTCGGGTGCTCTCCATCTGCGGGGAGGACACACGTGCCAGCACTTGTCCCTTGCGCACCGTGCTGCCTTCTTTCACGTTGAGCGTCTGCAAGGTGCCGCCATATTTGAAGCTGATGTCGACGGTGTTGCCTTCTTCAAGGTAGCCAGGGTAGCTGTTGCGCACCAAGCCTCCCACCGTGTCGATACGCTGCACACCCACAGCGATGACGCGCTCCTCGGCGGGACCGCCAATGAGCTTCTCCTTGAGTTGGCTCGGGTCGGTTTCGCCGCAGCCAACTAACAAGAGGGGAAGGAGCCAAAATATGTGTTTAATCTTCATTTTTCGGTTTATTGTTCTTTTCCCGACTATGGCCAATGACCATGACTATGACCATTTCGTGCCTAGGGTGAAGTGGTCATAGTCATAGTCAGAAGCCATAGTTTCCAAGTTTATACATACTCTAGTTGTTTCTTATCGCCGCCATGCGGATGTCGTCGCCATAAATCTTGAAACTACGTTCGTTGGTCTCGGCTTCACCTTCGTAAGTCATGTTGAGGATGAGCGTGTTGTCCTCATACATCTGTCCCGTGGCGTGGACGCGCACCTCGTTCTTCAAGGTGATGGTGTCGCCGGTGAAGAGCAGCGTGTTCTTTTTGAAATCGCGGAGGAAGATTTCGTTGTCCTTGCAGAAGGCATGGGTGACCACCACCTCGCCGCCCATAGTGTTCATCACCACGAGGACGCTGTCCTTGCCGTTGTCCAACGCGCTGATTTCCAGCTGTCCGATTTCGTTGGGCAGGCTGACGGTGAAGGTCTCGCCCGTTTCGCCTTGGGGCACGATTTCCTCCAAGGTGACGCTGCCGGAGGTCTTGAATGAGTAGTCGCCGCGAAACAGCGGGGCGTTCTTCTTTTGGCATGAAGCCAGAGCCATGAGGCCACAGATTACGATTGGGATAATTCTCTTCATTGTTTATTCTTTTTCTCTAACTACAGATTACACAGATTTTACAGAGGTGATTTCGATAATTTTAGGGATGCAAGCATCCGATTGATACAGATAACCACGATGCCCCTCGACCGCCTTTTTGACCCGCTTTGCGTCATTGACTACGTCAAATCTTCGATTTGCGAGGAGGCACGACGAAGCAATCCAGAGAAAACAATCAAGCTTCGTTTCCTTTCTGGACTGCTTCGTGCCTCGCAGTAACTCGAAGCGACGCATTTGCCTGCAAAAATAGAAAGAATCCCCGACACAGAATTGGGGATTCTTTGGTTTTTCACCCAAAGGGGAATAAGGCTAACCGAAACAGGGGTTTGCCTGTAGAGACGGTGTGCACACCGTCTCTACAAACCTGAACGATTTTATTTCACCACCAGTTTCTTGGTCGCCACGGCACCGTCCTCGTCCGTGATGCGCAGCAGATATACGCCTTGCGGCAAGTCTTCCAAGTTGATTTCGTTGGCGTTTCGAAATGCTCTCATTCTTTGCCCCATGCTATTGTAAACTATCACTTCAGCCACATCAATACTGTCAATTTGAACAAGTCCACTTGAGGGGTTAGGAAAAAGAGTCACTCCATTAAATTGAGTAACATGTTCCACTATTGAGTCTAATTGGTCGCAGAAAAACGGCAGAGACTCCTCTTCGCACCATTCATGATACTGTATTGTTGGGCTTTGAATTGTCCGCCACAGGTTTAACGCATCAAGAAGATTGTCGGTCTGATATTCCCCAACTGAAACAGGATGCTCAAGTATTGATTCCATACCTTCTTGATATTCAAAAATAGAACAATCCGAATAGTTCATGTCACCGTATCCAATAACTGGCACATCGCTAATGTAGTTGTAAATTACGCAATAATAACTGTTCGTGACCGTACCGTTTAGATTCCATCCTACAATACCACCTTCTTCATACCAATCCCGTCCATGCAAAGCAGCATAGCAATTCTTCACCAAGGCGGCACCCTCACCTTCTGTAACGACATTGTATCCGACGATGCCTCCAGCCCAGCAGGTGTTGAATGACCCGATAATTTGAGAATCATAATAGCAGTTTTCGATAACAGCGTCTTGCCCTTCGGCCTCGTTCCAGCCTGCAATACCGCCACCGTAAAAGCCTCCAGGTTCAAATCTAAAGTAGATGTAACAGCAGTTTCTTATCATGGAATCTTTGTTGCGTCCTGTTATGCCACCCGTATAGCAATTTCCCGCTACTTCAAGATTTACTACGCAATTATCGATAAGAGAGCCATTATCGCACCTTCCTGCAATACCACCGCAATACGACCTCCCACATATCAATCCTTGGTCAAGAAATATATTGTGTATTTCTGCGTGATTAAGATATCCAAACAAGCTCAAATAATCCCAAGACAAGTCTTTGATGTAAAGATTTTTTATAGTATGTCCTTTGCCATCAAACTGGCCTTTGAAAACAAGAGTGGAATCAGAGAATATATCGCCTATGGGAATCCAGTCCGCTCCTGAAAGGTCAACGTCTCTCAACAAATCCACCTTTCGCCCTTCAAAATCATCTGCTCCACATCCATTCAGCCCGTTTACCACGGAGATAAGCCACGCCAACCCTTCGGCAGATGAGATTTCAACATCGCCGTTTTCCAACACCACATATCCTTCCGGCTGCGAAGTGACTATTTCAGTCCAATAGGGATTGTCCCTGTTTTCGTTATCCTGCCCAACCGCCATAAACGGCAAGCAGAAAAGCAAAATAATAAAGATGTGTTTTTTCATAATGTATAGATTTATAGTTAATTTTCAGTTTTTACGACAAAAACAACTTACTTTTTTATTACCTTCTTTGTCACAACGAAACCGCGCTCATCCGCAATGCGCAAAGTGTAAATCCCTTGCGGCAAGCCTTCCAAGTTGATTTCGTTGACCATTTGCTTAATCTTTACCAACTGGCCCATAACATTATAAATTTGGACTTCAGCATTTTCTGGGCCAAGGATGCATACAATGTCGCTTGTGGGATTAGGATAGAGCAATATATTGCCATTATCTGCCTCGTTTTCAGGGACACCAACATAATAATCCCCAAACACAGGTATGCTGTCGTTGATTATCGTCCAAGTTCTATAAAGCTCAGGATGTTCCTGGTTGGCTATCCAAAGGTTGAGTGCATCAAGCAGGTTGTCAGTGGTCACACCGTTGACGGTGACGGGATTGGACAATGTGCCCACGCCGTTAATGTTAGTATAGGAATAACAGTCATCCAACTCCCCATTGTTAAGGCCGACCATGGACAGGTAGTGTGGGTCTATTTTTGTAAAATCGGTGTAACAGTTGCTGAAGCAACTTCTTTCAGAATTGGCCGCTGCAAAGACACCATCTTCTTTGCAAGCCCAAAAATCACTTGTCGGAGTGCTATGGCAGTTCCTCACAATGGCTCGCTTGCCATTGTCGTTGGTTACAGTTTCATTGTAACACACAAGACCACCAAGATACCATGTACTGTATGACGGGTCAACTCTTCCATAAAAATAGCAGTTCTCTACAATAGCATCGGCATAGCCAGCCTCGGAACGGTTGAATGCCACCACTCCCCCAGCTTCCTCTGGAGAACCTAAACTATTATTAGGCCCACCACAAGAGCAATTCCTTACGGTTGAATTGCGGTTCATGCCAATTACCCCACCACCGTAACTATGAATACCTATGGAATTACTAATATGGCAGTTCTCCACGATGGAAAGGGAGTCAGCAAAGCCCACCACGCCTCCTCTATAATAATCGACATCGTTAGCTGATGAACCTATCCCGCTTGTCGGATCAATGGTAACGTTCCTCACCACAGCATGACGGATATATCCGAAAAAGCCCATATCGAAATAGTAATGATAATCAGGGACATATCGAGAGTAAACCTGCCAAAGGTGCATAATCCTGTAGCCATTGCCGTCAAAGGTTCCCAAAAACGGTGTCTCACGTGTACCGATAGGGCTGAAGCAATAGTTCAAACCTGTCTCCCCAAAATCGATGTCGTTTGCCAAACTCACAGTACGGCCATTGAAATCATCAGGCTCACAACCATTCAATCCATTCACGGTGGAGATGAGCCAGACCAAGCCATCTGAAGAGGATATTTCCACATTGCCTTCGGCGTCCGCCACATAGCCTTCCGGTTGCGACATGATGGTGTCGGTCCAATTCGGCAGCGGATACTCACGCAGGAAATCCTTATCCTGCCCAACCGCCATAAACGGCAAGCAGAAAAGCAAAATAATAAAGATGTGTTTTTTCATAATGTATAGATTTATAGTTAATTTTCAGTTTTTACGACAAAAACAACTTACTTTTTTATTACCTTCTTTGTCACAACGAAACCGCGCTCATCCGCAATGCGCAAAGTGTAAATCCCTTGCGGCAAGCCTTCCAAATCGATTTCGTTGGTGCTTCGCTCGGTCTTCACTATTTGGCCTAATATGTTGTAGACCGTCACTTCAGCTACATCAATGCCATTGATTTGAACAAGTCCACTTGAGGGGTTAGGAAAAAGAGTCACTCCATTAAATTGAGTAACATGTTCCACTATTGAGTCTAATTGTTCACAGAAAAACGGCAGGGACTCCTCCTCGCACCATTCATGATATAATATTGTCGGGCTTTGAATTATCCGCCACAGGTTTAACGCATCAAGAAGGTTGTCGGTCTGATATTCCCCAACTGAAACAGGATGCTCAAGTATTGATTCCATACCTTCTTGATATTCAAAAATAGAACAATCCGAATAGTTCATGTCACCGTATCCAATAACTGGCACATCGCTAATGTAGTTGTAAATTACGCAATAATAACTGTTCGTGACCGTACCGTTTAGATTCCATCCTACAATACCACCTTCCTCATACCAATCCCGTCCATGTAAGGCAGCATAGCAATTCTTCACTATAGCGGTGCCACCACTTGCAATATTGTATCCAACAATGCCTCCAGCCCAACAGGTGTTTAAAGACCCCAAAATTTGAGATTCATAATAGCAGTTTTCAATTACAGCATCTTGCCCTTCGGCCTCGTTTCGGCCTGCAATTCCGCCACCAAAAGTGTCCACGGGCTGAAATTTGAAACAAACATAACAGCAGTTTCTTATCGAGGAGTTCTTGTTGTATCCTATTACGCCACCCATATAGAACCATCCTCCAACTTCAAGATTGACAACGCAATTCTCAACAAGAGAACCGTTGTCGCTCCACCCAGCAATGCCGCCGCAGTACCATTCGCCCGTAACCCCACCTTGGTAAAGATACAGGTTGTGAATTTCAGCATGGTTTAGGTAGCCGAATAAACCCAAATAATGCCCATATCTATCTCCGACGGACAGATTCTTGATAGTATGTCCTTTGCCATCAAACATTCCTTTGAATACAAGAGTGGAATCAGAAAATATATCGCCTATGGGAATCCAGTCCGCTCCTGAAAGGTCAACGTCTCTCAACAAATCCACCTTTCGCCCTTCAAAATCGTCGGCCACACATCCGTTCAACCCATTCACCACGGAAATAAGCCAAGCCAGCCCTTCGGCAGATGAGATTTCAACATCGCCGTTTTCCAACACGGTATATCCTTCGGGCTGCTCGGTCACTATCTCAGTCCAATAAGGATTGTCCCTGTTTCCATTATTCTGCGCAACCGTTAAAAATGGCAAACAGAAAAACAAGATAAAGAGAATGGACTTTTTCATAATAGACTATTTTAGGTTTATGCGGCAAAAATAACCAACGTTTTTCAAAAATCCAAATGATTGAAAAAAATCCCGTAGCAAAATCAAATGCTACAGGATTTTTCTGTAAAAAAACGCAATCGCAATGTCTCTACTATTTCACCACCAATTTCTTGGTCGCAACGGCACCGTTCTCCTCAATGATATTGACGAGATAGATGCCTTTGTTCCAGTTGGTGGCATCGATGCTGACGGTCTTGCCTTCGGCTTCGTGCACCTTTTGCCCGACGAGGTTATATACCTCCACCCGTGCTACATTCGCGCCTTCCACGGTGAATTGGCCTGTGGTCGGGTTGGGATAAAGCTTGGTCTCGGCGGTGAGCTCGTTGACGGAGAGGATGTCTTCGTTAATGTGGACGGCAATCTCAAAAACACCATAGTCCGTTTCAATTTCGATGCTTGTTTGCACATAGCCTTTTGCGAAATCTTTCAAACTCACGAACATAAAGGCTTCGTCGCCATTGAATTCCAAATCGAAAGGTGGAGTGGGGTTTGTTTCAATATTCAGATAATCAGTGTCTTTCTCGGCAATGGAAATAACCTTGATAATAGGAACAAAAACAGATTTATTGAAGAAACTTGATTCAATGACCAAAGTTGGGTCATCAAAATACATTTCATTTTGGTAAACGAAATTCACCATACCTTGTTTGCTTATCATCGCAATTACATGTTTTTCTCCGATAGAAGTCTGAATCTTTATCAAACTTGAAACGTAATCATCAGATGCACGGTTTGCTTTTAGCGGAAAACTGAAAAGGAAACCAACCGAAATGGATTCCCCAACTTGCAAGTTATAGGGAAGGTTGGAAGTGTCAGGAAGCAAATAACCACCTTGCTCAGTTATGGCGTTGATTTGAACCGTGGCATTGGTCTGGTTTTCGATGGTAAAAGCCTGTTCGTCGCCATTATGCTCAAACCACAGTGTATCCGGCGTAATCACCAATTCGCCCTGCGGGGTAGGAGGTTCATGCGCCTCCATAGTGAAATGGTGCGGGTCGAGCTCGGCGAATACAGGCTGCGTGTAGCGGTGTCCCGATTCGTCGGCGCCAAACACATAGTAGTCAATCTCCGATTCTCCTTGGTAGCCTTTGATGTAGCCTACATACTCGTCAGGGTTGCCTGTTGCGGTCATGTGAGCAGTTTGATAAGCACCACCGTCGATGCTATAATACACAAGGAGTGAATCTTGCTTCAGGTTCGCGCCGCTGTAAGCGATGAACTTGCTCACTACAGGAATCGAGTCTTGCCATTCCTGCTCGCCGAAGAGCACGTCGCGGTGGTCGACGAAGAGCATGTGGAAGTCCATCACGCCACGGGTGCGGCAGTGCAGGGCATCGGTGTTCTCCCAACCAGTGTACCCATTATTAGTCACGCCAACGATTTCATAGCCTGGCATAGCTTCTTGATAGACAGCCAAGGCATCGTTGTTGTATGTATTGTTGGTGCCCAACGGAACATAAACAGTCTTGTTCAAGATGAGGCTATTGGTATAGGGAGCCAAGGTGTAGCCTCCGGGTTCAAAGACGCGGTAAACACGATAGGGATAACCCCAGCAGCAGTTGGTGGTCTCAAAGTATTCGGCCACTTGTTCGTAATACTGATAGCGGGGATTACTCTCTGGCAGTTGCGCAATCAAGATCTTGTCGGGAGCAAGGTACTTGCCCCAGCAGTCCACGTGGGCAATGTAGTCGCCTTGCGGGTCGATGGTGACATGATAGGGATTGATGCCTAAATAGTCGTTCATCCTCTGGCGGACAGTGGCTTCATCAATTCCGTAGTCCTGCAAGTTCTCTTGAAACACAAGGTCGTCGCTCACGCCGTGGCCGCGACCGTCTTCCATCATGTTGCCACCGGTGTGTTCCAGTCTCATGCCGTACATTGGAATCTGCCAAAAATTGGCGAACACTTGCGACATGTTGTCGTCGTTGGGACGCGGACGGTTGTAGATGTTGTCGACGATGGCAGGGTTGCGGTCCTCGAAGATGTACCACGGTCCGTAGTCGCGCACCCAATAGGAATCTGAAGGGGCATTCACAAAGGTAACATTGTCCATGTTGACGCCTGCATTTTGGAAGTCGTATTGGGCGCTGTTCTGTTGCGAATTGCTGACGATGCAATACACCATGCAGTTGTTCGAAAGTTGAGCAACAAGGCTGGTCGGGATGCCCAAGGGGTAACGGATCATCACGCCTTGCATGGGCTCAAACTCGGCCACGAAACGCGGCTCACCCGTCGGCGGGTCGGTCTCGACGAAGTTCATGCCACGAGATTTGTCATGCATTTCCTCTTCGGAGAGATAGTGCCATCTCATCCAATCGGGTTTCTTTTCTTGGGCCTGCATAGTGGCGGCCATCAAGAGCAAAAGAGTGAAAATAGATAGTACTTTTTTCATAGTTCGAAAAATTTGCGGCAAAGATACTAATTTGGGATTGCCTACGGCAAGAAATCTTTCAAAAATCAAATCACAATCTTTCAAAATCAGTTTTTTGATAGATTTCTTAAATAGAAGATTTTGATTAGATTTAACTTCGTTGAATACTGCGTATTTCTTCGCGAAACGAATCCCAAAAAATCACATCAACTTCTGATAAAACTGCCACCACTTGTCGGGCAGCTCGTTGCGCATGGCTTGGTCGTAGTCTTCCTTTGAGCAAGGGATGAAATGGTGCCGCTCATAGTGTTGGTCGGCATTTTGCAGGAACGACATGTCCATCCACCATTTGCCCGTAATCTTATGGCAAAGGAAAACCACATCTTGACTGTCGCCGATTTGCACATTATAACGCTTGAAATCAGTGCTTTCCAATGTAGGCACATCGTCCTGACGGTTGGCAAAGCCTTCGATGAAGTACCAAATCATCTCAGCGATGAGGTTGGCCGTGCGCGAGTTGATGTCGTAATGCGGATTGTATTCGAAGAAACCGATGGACGAGAGCTTGTAGCTCAGTCCAGCATAGCGGGTCATACGGCAGGCCTCTTCGCCGTTGAAGCCATTGGGCGAGGCATTCTTCACACCAGGGGCATCGGCGGCACGAATGGCCGACACATCGAAACTCAAAAGGTTGGCGTTGCGGATGAGCGGCTCGGTCAGTTCGATGTTTTGCTTGATGTTGCCCAAACGATAGGCATCGAAGAGCAGCTGTTTCATCAACTCAATATTTTCTATGTCAACATAATACGACTGGTAGCCGATGTTGGTGAAGTTGAACAGGAAATTGGGCTGGTGCAGGATGATATGGCTGAGATAGGAATGCGAGTTGAGGGCTTCCTTGTCATTGCCGATGTCGAACATGGGGTCGATGGCGGCAATGTTGATGAGCTTGCCCGTGGGCTCATACACTTGGTACATCGTATAGGTAAGGTCTTGACCCGCCCCGATGATGATGGGCACAACCTTGTTCTTCATCAGCTCGGTAAGCACCTGACTCACGGCATAATAAGTGTCGTTGAGTTCTTTCCCAATCTTGATGTCGCCCAAGTCGATGATATGAAGTTGTGGCCAATGGTTGAAAAGCGGATAGAGGGCTTTCCGGATGTAGTCCACGCCATCGGCGCAGCCTTTGTTGTCGACCGCACCGCGTTCCTCCTTGACGCCGATGATGGCCAAATCCACACCTTCGAGGTCGGGGAATGACTCCTCGTTACGGTAGATGCCTATGCTCTCGCCCAAGGTCTTCTTACCTGGACGATAGGCCGCACTGAAACACTTTTCAGCGACGGGCTCAAGGAAGATGCTGATGTCCATTTTTTTGGCTTATGGCCTATGACTATGGCCCATGGCCTGTGGCTTTTCCCATCAGTGGGTCAGCCATAGGCCATGAGCCATAAGCCATAGTTATTAATGATACAACTTCTGCCAGTTCTTATACTCGCGCTCGCGCCAAGGTGCGTTGTGGTAGGCGTAGCTGACGATGGCGGGGATGACGGTGGTGCCTTCGGCATAGACCATCTGTTGGAGCTCTTCGCTCACCTTGCCCCATGAGCCAGCCTCGAGCAACGTCGACGACGAGCAGGCGCCATCGCGCACGTCGGCTACGGTGATCTGAATGGCATATTTGTGCATAGGCACTTCGTGACCCAGGATTTCGGCGCAGACGACGGTGTCTTGTGCGAAGTTCTTGGGTGTGCCACCACCGACCATAAAGAGGCCTGATTGCGGGCTGTTCATTTTGATTTCAGTAAGTTCGAGGAAGTCGGCCACCGAGTCGATGCTGACGTAAGGCTTGCCGGCTTTCTTGCGGAGCCACTGATGCTTGCCTATGCCGAAGCCAGCAGAGCTATCGCTGAAAGCGGGGCAGAAAATCGGCACGCCACATTCGTAGCAGGTCTGGATGAGGCTCTCTTTCTTCACGCCGTGACCGTTGGCCAGCCATTTGCCGACCTCATAGAGGAACTCGCGGCTGCTGTAGGGACGGCACTCCAAGGTGTCGGCCACATCGCAGGTGGCTTGGTCGCAGGCTTGCAGCTCTTCCTCGTCGATGAAGGTATCATAGATGCGGTCGATATAAAGCTCGCGCAGCTTGGTGTCGGGGATGACGTTTTCCTTCGTGCCGATATAGTGCTTGTAGCCGAGGGCTTCGAAAAGGTCCATGTCGATGATGCTGGCACCTGTGCTGACCACGGCGTCAACCATCTTGTTGCGAACCATCTCCACATACACCTGCATGCAGCCAGCAGCCGAGGTCGAACCAGCGATGGTGAGGATATTGGTGCAGTCCTTCTCCGCAATCATCTGGCAGAGGATGTCGGCGGCGCGGGCGGTGTCGCGCGAGGTGAACGACATCTTACGCATGGCATTGATGAGTTCAGTCGAGTCGTACTTCTTGATGTCGATATGTTCGACAACGTCTTTCAGTAAGTCTTTTTTCTCCATTGTATTTGATTTAAGATTTAAAATTCAAAGATTTAAGATTCGTGCCTCGCAGTGACGCAAAGCGCATCCGATTAAGCTTGCAAAAATATGAATTTATTTGCTGTGCTTCTACTTGATTTGTCGTTTTTACTTTTGGATGACAACCTTCCTCGTCACCACCTTGCCACCGATGACATGGACAAAGTAGATGCCTGCAGGCAGGTCGCTCACGTCGACGGTGGCCGAGCCCTTCACGCTGAAGCCACGCACCTTGGCACCTTGCGGGTTGATGATGAGGACACTGGCGCTGCCTTTGTCATAATCCGTGGTGATGGTCATTTGGCCTCTTGCAGGATTGGGGGTGATGCTCACTTGGAACGGTTCTGCATCCACATCAGGCAACTCCGGAACTTCCGTCAGGATGTCAGTGTTGTGGCTGTAGGTCACCAACTTACCAGAGACCTTCAAAATCGGGTTGCTGGAATTGTTACAATCGGGGCAGCTGTTCTGGCCGCTCACACAATCGGGATAGTTGGGGTGGCATTGGTCAACGTAGGTCGGGTCAAATTCATAGAGCACGTCTGCCTTGCCATCGGGGAGATATTCGTCGAGGCTGTAGTCCCACACCATCGTCATACTACCTGGACACCAACCGGCACGAGGATAGGTCCAGGTACCGTTTTGCGGCTGGCAACCAGCAGGGTTAGGCGTGCAGTTTTCCCAAAGGTGCTGCGTGTAAGTGGTGGCACCATTGATATTGATGTTGTGAGTGGCTTCGTAGAATTCGGCGGCATTGCCAGTGTTGTAGGCGCCGTTACCTGTGTCACTCCAGTTGTGTCCAGAGGTTGTGAGTTGCAACTTGGCCTTTTCGACACAAGGATTGAAATCCACCGTGCGCATCGGGACGGGGCAGAGATTTTCATAGTCGCCGAACGAATAGTTGCCGTACCAAAGTTCCTGCATGTCCACATAAGGATATTCCGGTGTGCCTTTGGTGTATTCAAAAATGGCGGTCGGGTTGTAGCCGTCGCCCGTTTGGTATTGTTCGCTATAGTATTCAAATTCAACGAGTCCTTGCAGCACGCTGGTGAAATCGGTCACATCGAGGTCGTCGATGCATTCCACGCCAAACGGAGTGATGTAACGGCAGAGCTCCACCCATTCGCCACGGTAGTTCTTCACACGGAGGTAGCTCTGGTGGTCGTAGGTGTTGCAGTTGCCGTTCACGCAGTTGTGAAGATAATGCAAATTGATGGCATTGAAGGCGTTGACATGGGTTGGGAAGGGATATTCCCCGAAAGCATGAAACTCCGTTGTATTCACCACCATCTCGCCGTTGAGGGCGGAGACCACGATATCATCATAGTTGGTGGTCACATCGAAGGTGTTGGAGGCCGTAGTGACCTTACCGCCCGTTTGGGTGATGGACACGGTCATGTTGTAGGAACCTTCGCCCGAAGGTGTCCAAGTGGTGTACCAATAGCCGTTGTCAGGGTTGTCGGGATAGTCTGTCTTCAAGTACAGTTCTTGTCCGTCGACGTTGCATTTCACCTCTTCAAACTTGAGCACGTTACCATGGTCGATGTAGGCACTCAGCACCACCATAACGGGATTCTCGAAGTCGGGCATATACACCTTAGTGCCTTCGTAGGGACGACGGATGGTGATTTCGGGAGTGTAATTCTCCGGGTCGACCACATAGAAAGTACGGGTCACTGCAGGGGCGGGTTGCCATTGTGTGCCGTCGCCGGGTTGGGAGGCACGCACTTTCACGGTGCCTTCTTCACCCGTCAGGGTCAGGATGTTGCCTTCCAAGGTGGCAGGGCCTTGTATCACTTCGAAGGACACGGGGAGACCTGAGGTGGCAGTAGCCTGTAAAGTGATGGGGTCGCTGTAAACCAACTGGTCTGAGATTTCGGCAAAATCCAGGAACTGGGCAGCCAATCCACCAGGGAAATGGCGTATGATAAGATTGTCGAAACCGCACCAACCACTGTTAAGCATGAAGATATGATGCCATGTTGCAGGGTCGAATTTGTCGCCACTGCCTGGGGTCAAGCCAATATTGATGCCTTGGCATTCCGGCACAGCTTCCCACTCGCCGTTAGGCACATTGCTATACATCCCATAAAGGGTGACAGCACCAGCACCGTCGTTGGCGTCAAGGTCGATGGAGACCTTCCAACGAACCCAATCCTTTTCCGGAACGGGGACGGGGAAATTGCAGGCTGGCGTGTTGTTAGGCAAAACGATGCCCTTAATAAAGAGCGGATCGGTGTCGCTTCCGGTGAGGAGCATGTAAACACCGCCGTCAGGAGAGGTGCTGTTGGGGTCGGGAGTGATAGGCTCATAGAGGGCGTGACCAGGAGCCGCCTTGACAGGAGGAAGCACCGAGCCATCGCCATTGCCGTCGTAGCCGATGCCGAACAAGGTGCCCCACCATTCGCGCAACTGGTCGCATTCAATCTCGATGATACCACCTGAAGAGAAGTCGAAGCCATATTGGGTAATGTCGTGGGTGGCGATGTCGCCAAAGCCCGTACCCGAAGCGTGCGAAAACACACCGATGGTTTCGTCAGCAGTGGGGGTTACCGGTGTGGTGCCCCAGAATTGACCAAGGTAATCGGTATACATGGGACCCATGCTACCATTGCCCGCGCTATGCACACGAACATACCATCCATCCTGACCGTTAAGGATGGATCCTTCTTCATAATTGTTGAAGTCGAAGATCTTTTCGACTTGGGCGTTCATCCCAAAGGAGAAAGCCAAAAGCATAAGGATTAGTGATAGTTTTTTCATAATATTAAGTTTAAGTAATAACTATTGACTAACTGTTTAAATCCGAATTACAGAATTATTGGCGCAAAAATAGTAAAAATACTCAATTAGCGTCAGGAAACGAGATTTTTTCCCAATGGTATTTCAACTTTCGTAAACAGCTTGAATATATAAGTCGATGAGCAAAATTAGTTTACATATTGGACACGAGACTACGAGACTTTTTGACTATGACCATTAACAATGACTATGACCGTTTCCACGGGGATGCTGAAGTTTCAGCCTTTGGTTGAAGCGGTCATAGTCATAAGTCATCGTCCCGAAGTCAAAAGATATTGCAGTTTAATTTTGAATAGTTACTTAGTAAAAAATGAATTACCCTATTTAATCACCCAATCTTCGAGGGTCTTGGTTTCTGTCGAGAACTTCACACCCGCCTTTACTATCTTGCGCCCGTCAGTCATGTAAGGAGTGGCATAGCCTTTCACCTCTATTTGATCCAAGGCTTCCTGTGCCGTGCCGTTCACCTTCAGCTCAATGACATAGATAGTGTCGGGCATCTTCACCACTATGTCGGCTCGGCCTCCTGCACAGCGCACTTGGGTCTGGACATAAACATTCAGCATGTTGAAAATCAACATCATCGACCACTCATAAAAGGCTTCAAGATTTGAAATATCCTCCAATTTCTTCTTGAAGCCGTCCACGTAGGGCAGCCCGGCAAAGTAGGACTGCATCTCGCGCAAGGCAAGATTGAGGTCGTTCTTCTTCAAGGCTTGCCAGAATTTCAGGGCGAAGCCTGAGACGACTTGGTGATTTTCCAAACCGATATAGGCTGGAAGCAGGCCTCGCGTGAATCCAATGCGCACTTCCTGATTGGGAATGGAGAGCGTGTACATTTCACTTTCCCTGTCATAGCCTTTGATGGTCAGGTAGCCGCTTTGGTATAGTAATGGCAAGGCATTGTTCATCGCCTCTGTCGGCTGGTCGAAGTCAAAATCCTGAACATTCAGCTCTTCCAATGTGGTAATGTCGGTGCGGAAATGCTGCATCTGACGGATAAGGAAAGTGGGGGTGCCGCTCTCAAACCAATAGTTGGCTATGTTTCTCTGGTTGAAGCATTTCAATAAACTGAAAGGATTGTACACATCGGGCGACTCTTTAGCGAAGCGATAGCCGTCGTATTGCTGCTTCAGCTTATCATGCATCTGCTCTGGAGTACAATCATACTCTTTGGCCAGCATCGCAATATCTGGTGCCATGTCGGTGGCAAATTCCTCCTCGGTAATGCCACAAATAGCCGCATATTTGGGCTGCATTGAAATGTTGGTCAAGTTGTTGATGGTGGAGAAGATGCTTAGCTGGCTGAACTTGCTGATGCCGGTGATGAAAACGAACTGCTCGTCCTTGTCGCAAATCTTGATGTATTGGTAGAACTCCTGCATGATGCGGCGCACTTGTTCCAATTCATCGGGCTTGTGCAAGTAGTCGAGCATGGGTGCGTCGTATTCGTCCAAGATGACCACAGTCTTCAGACCAGTTTGCTCGTGGGCACGTTGGATAAGTCCTTTGAAGCGTTTACCAGGTGTGGTTTCCGTTTCGTCGCGACCGTAGATGCGCTCGTAATCCTTCAGTTCGTCCTCCAAAGTCCTGACTACCTCCTGCATGTTGGGTTGGTTCTTGCACGCGCTCAAGTCGAAACGCAGCACGGGATATTGTTTCCAGTCCTTTTCCAATTCTGCAATAGCTAAACCTTCGAAGAGGTCTTTCCGACCCTCGAAATAACATTCCAAGGTGCTGCAAAGCAGCGACTTGCCGAACCTGCGTGGGCGGCTAAGGAAAACATACGGGCTTTCTTTTGTCATCTTCCAAACCAAGTCCGTCTTGTCGATATAAAGATAGTTTTCTTCCCTTAATTTCTCAAAGGTCTGAATACCAACGGGATATTTTCTTTCTTGCATGGCAGCGGCGTTTTTATGCCGCAAATTTACAAATTTTTCCCTATTCTCAGCTCCGTCGGAATACCGAACTTCAGCCATTCAATTTTATTTCTACATTCTTGATCTTCAGTTCAGGGAATCACTTTGACTTGACAGGCCGGTCGATTTGCATGTTTCATCACAACCAGCCTGCCAAAGCAAAATGTGTCATAGAATCGTTACATCTGTTTAGGGAGAGTCATTTGTCACTCTCCCTTTGCCTCATCCCTCCATGCAGTGCATCCCACCGTCGCATCCGTTCAAAGAAGGCTTTCATAGAGTCCTCTTTTAAACTGTCTGCTTTGATTTCAGTTTGTTCTCCTTTTCCGTTCTGAGGGGGCAAAGTATGTTCCTTGCGGCTTCCTTCTTGGCATCCCGCCAGCAGCAGGGCGGCCAAAGCAACCACTGTTGCCACGAGAATTTTGGATGAAGGCGAATTTTTCATGGCTTATCTTATTACCGTAATGCGCTCCGTTTGCGAAGCTCCCTTTGCATCCCTAATCCGCAGCAAGTAAACGCCCTCCGTCAAGCCCTCTACACCGATTTCATTTGAGTTTCGCACCGTCTTCACCATCTGCCCAAGGGCATTGTAAACCTGCACCTCATTAGCAATAACACCCTCAATGCGAAAAATTCCATCAGTCGGATTCGGATAAACCATAAGATTTGTCGGTGTTGACTCTATCACTCCAGTGATATTGCTTATTTCAGTTATGTCAATGGCTTTCTCAAGACTTGCATTGTTATTATACCAATTGGAAACCATTCCCGTAGCAATGAAGCTGTCGCCTACATAAGCTGTATTGTCACCAATAGTGATGTGATCGGGTGCTGTGAAAGTGTAGATATACGGCTTCAAATAATAAGTCTCGTTTTCTTGTGTGTTTATGGCAAGCATCTCGCCAAAATAAAACGGGTTTTCCTCTACAACCAATGTGCATTGCAGGGTCTCTTCGTGTTCCTCGAAATCCACTTTGTCGATGTTGACGCGATAAAATGGGTTTAGATAATTATCGATAAGCATATTGGGGGTACAAGTCGCCGTCAATTGTTGCCAGGTTACCAGGATGGTGTCATTTCCAACGACATAGAAGCCAGAAAGAAAATCACCATCATGTGGGTTCATAATATAATAACTAACACCATTGCTATGAAAAGCCATATCCAATCCTGGCACTGGTGGTCCAGCATTGATATACGGCATTGGAGCATCACTCATGCCACCAACAATGTCATGTTCCACTGTCGATTGCATCTTTATAGCTTCCAATGTTTTGAAAGAAGAACCGAACAAATCGTAGCGAACAAATTCAAAACCACCGACCATTACGGAATCTCCTTCTATGAATACCGCATCATTAATATAATTGTCTTGGAGCTTTCTTTTTTGCGTCAAATAGTGGTATTCTTCTCCGTCGAACAACGACAAGAAATGCGTTTCACCGCATGGCGGCGAAAGACACAAATCATTTTCCATGGTAAGCGTGCCGCTGATGCTCACATCTTCAACATCATACGGAAGCGCATCAAACAGTTCGAAGACCCCTTCACCACTGATACCTACAAACAGATAACGTTTGCCTTCCACAAGAGTTCTTCCGTTGATGACAAACGGAGTGGTCTGAAGTTCTCCGTTGATGGTGATATGATACCCTTCGAAACCGTAATAAAGATCTATATAATGATAGAAATATGCGCCCTCGTTATTATCGAAAAAACCTAAGATTTGTTGATAAGTTGAATTGAGGTTCTCGCTGATGTTTATAGCGTGGAAAGTCTCTCCATTTTGGTCTTCCATTTCCACAATAGTTCCCATAACCCCAATCTCGTTGCCAACCGGGATGGTGTCGTAATGGATAACCAAATCCTCCAAATAAGGATTCGGCCAGTAGCCGTCAACCATCACATAATATGTCTCACTTTCGGAGACGATGGCAAAACGGTCGTTACACACATTTTGTTCAAAGTAAGGAGCAGCAACTCTACTTACCATACCTGTGACGTTTATTTCTTGCGCTTGCATCGTCACCCCTCCTGCCATCAGCAGGAACGCAAGCAGGGTGTAAAATCTTGACGTTTTCATATCAGTATGATTTTGAAATTTTCGGCAAAACTACACCCTCTTGACACGCGTGGCAAGAAAAACAATGTGCGGATTTGTGCGGGTTTTTGGCTATCGTCCCTATAATCAATTAGATGCAGATTCCTCAAAGTGCCATCAAATTCATTTCTTCACGAATTTGACGATACAGTCAATGCAGATGGGAAGCGAGGTCACTTCATCGATAAACACATTGGCGGGGTGCATATCCTCTAAAGAGACATGGTCCAGACTATCTCCCAACTGCTTGGGCTTTTTTGGCCGCTTCCAGCATGGCCACTTGCTGTAAGGCTTCTTTCAGCGTAGCTTGCGACGAGGGTCGCCCCGATGAGAGCCGAGCCTGCCTTGCAGACTCCTGAATGCTCTCGAAGATTAAATCGAGGAAGGTCTGTGGATCCATCTTCTATCTGGTTTACAAGTTCATCGATGATATGAAGTGTTGACTGTGTGAAGCCGTCATTAGCAATTGCCTCATATAGGTCTTGAAAGCACTTCATCGTTTTTCATTTGTGCAAAAATACACATTATTTCCAAAACCTCAAAAAACAATGTGCGGATTTGTGCGGGTTTTTAGCTATCGTCCCTATAATCAAATAGATGCAGATCCGTTGGAAAAGCCTCGGAGTGTCGCGGGAAGCGGCTCCTCGCTGCCGAAAATGCCTTTCAATTTGCGGCTGCGCTCACTCACGGTGGTGTAGGCGCGCTGCATCAAGGCGGAAACGTCAGCATCCGAAAGGCCGAGCAGATAGAGGCAGCAATAGTCAAGGTCGCCTTTGGTGAGGTTGGGATAGGCCTTGGCAAGACGGCTTGTAAATTGATTGAAGTGGCGGTCGGCAGCCTCGTGCAAGGCCATCACCTGCTCCTTGCCCAAGGCATAGTCCTGGTATAGCTTGCAATCCATCTGCGCCTTGAATTGTCCTTCGTTCACCCGATCCATGATGAGACGGCATATAGGTTCTTCATCAAAAGATGCTGCAACTTCGGTTTTTGCAGCCAAATCATCCAATTGCTTGATTTGGTCTTTCAGTTCGCGCACCTCTTGGTTGCTTCGTTTCAGCCGACCGGATATGGCGGCTTGCTCCATACGGTGAGTCTGACGCTCGGCCTCAATGGCTTCCGCGTGCCGTTTATCTCTTTCTTCCAATTCTTTTTTTGCCAAAGCCTCTTTTGCCTCTATCTCCTGTTGATGATGTTTTTCTTTATCTTTCAAAGCCTTTTCCGCTTCGATCTGCTTCTGTCTCAGTTCCTCCTTATGCTGTTGCTCCGACTCTCCAAATTTTCTATCCGCTTCATCTTGCTGCACTTTCAATAGTTTTTTACTCCTTAGTTTCGCCAAAACGATGATGAACATTGCAACCACAACAGCAATCGGAATACCAATCCTAATTACTCTCTTTATAGCTTTCTCTCTTTCTTCTTCAGCATGCTTTTCCTGTTTTTGAGTCAAATAGTTTTTGAACATCTCATTAATCTTTGAAACATCTTTTTTCTTCTCAATTTCCACCATAGTAAAATCGGCAAGAAATGAAGAATACTGACGAGCTTTTACAGAATCACCCTCAAATTGGTATATGCTACACAAGTTTTCTGCAGCTACAATTTTAGATGGCAGGTCTTCTTGCTGTTCAAAAACTGTTTCCAAGTACAATCTAGAAGAATCATACAACTTACTCTCAAACAATATGTTGCCAAGGGTCAAAAACCTATGCGTCCTTTCGTAATCATTTGAGGCAAGTGTAATCACATGTTTTAAATCTTTGATGACTGAATCCACACAAAAGCCCAAATTAAAGGCTAACACTGACTTTGACGTCATAATATCCCTATAATGAATATTGTCATTATCAGGTATGTTTTCTAATGCTTTATCATAATAAAAGGCAGCACTATCTTTCTGGTTTGCAATGTCATACTGGATTCCCAAATTATATAGCAAAACAGGGATACCGTATTTCGAGGTTGGTTCTCGCCGACAATAATACAATGCTTGTTTATAGCAAGCAATGGCAGGTTCAGCCATCAATTGCTCCTTAAACATATCTCCAAGACGGTTATAAATATATGTCATAAACTGCGCCTTTTTCCCCACCAGTTCCTTCTCTTCAAAACCACTCTCCATCACTTCCAAAGCTTTCAGGTATTCCGCACAAGCCTGCACCACATTCCCCTGCTCATAATACCCTACCCCATTGATATAATGCACCCGTGCATCCAAAAACACCTCTCCGCCTGTAGAGACGCGATTTATCGCGCCTCCCTTTTCTACACACAACGAATCAAAATAACCTACGGCCTTTTGTAAATCCTCTCTGTTGGTCTGCTCACAGTCGTTTTTATAAAGCAACTCAGAAATCAGCACCTGGCAGTAGTGCCCGTCAAAGGTATCAAGCTCTTCCGCCTCAGGACTAACAACGAACTCCTGCAGCACCGCAAAAGCGCTGTCAGCCCGCCGCCACATCAGCGAGTCTATCTCAGCCAATGCCGCATGGGCACTACTGCCCTGCCTTTCCATTTGTCGTGCATCCCGTCTTCCACAATAGGGAAAAAGCAGCAGCACCAACATTATACCTATGACATTCAAGCACTTGTTCATATTACTCACTTACGTGACACTTCGCATTGAAACCACCCCAGAGCTAAAGTCCAGGGTGGTTTCGTTTTCAATCGTTATTCATTCCACCACACCTTGGTCTGCCTCGTGTCGCCATGCGACATTCGCGCAAGTTGTTTGGTGTAGTTCTCGTAGTTGTATTCGATTTCCTTCTGGGGATATTCCATACGGAACGAAGTCAGCTTGGCATGGTTGGTGGTGGTGGGCGTCGCCATGGTGCGGCGTGCCAAAGCCCAGGCTTCCCAAGGCTGACGGAAGAGGTTGAGCCAACGCTGCTGGTAGATCATCTTCAGGTAGAACTCCTGGCTGCCGTCGTATTCGGGATTCATCCAAACGGCATAGTTCATCACGTTGGCAGCCATATTGTTGCTCCAAGCCCAGATATCAAGGTTTCCAATATAGTTGGTATATTGCGGATAGAAATAGGTCCAACGGCTGGTCTGCTGTGGCATGTGGGTCCAGAAGAGGAACGATTGATAGACTCCTGAACGGATGGACTCGTCGGCATTCAGCGGCGGCGTGATGCCTCCGATGTTTCTCACCTCAATCTCGGCTTTCATAAACAACACATCGGCGTAGGTGACGAGAATCTGGGGCACATATTTCTCGTCTCTTGTCAGGTAATAGTTGAACGGAGAAAACAGGCACGACGGACCCTTGAATGTGTAACTGCCATCACGCGATTGTGCGTAGGGTGAGCCGCCCTCCGTGGGGGTCTCAAGGGTACGAATTTGGGGATAAGGTCGCCAAGCTCCGTCAGGGAAACTGTCTGTCTTATGGTTCGTGTCGAAGAAAAGGAAGGTACGATAGTCGAAGATGCCGCTACCGTCCATGTCGTCGGTCGAGGAGATACAGCTCCAAACCGTTTCGCCCATGCGAAGGTTTTTGTGCTCGCGGAACGACCAGTTGATATCCCAGTTGGTACCCAACACACTAGGCCACAAGCAGATACCACCTCCTGTAGCTACACCACCTGAAGTACTCATTTTTGAATAGAGGAAGTTGTAAGCCTCAACCAACAATGGGGTGGCAAAATCAGGATCCTTTTCGTACATACGCAGGCCATGGCGCAAAATGAGCGAGTTGGCAAACTCTGCCCAAAGTGTGTAGTCGTTGTTGAGCAACACATCGTAAGGCAACTTGTAATATTCGTTGCCACTTGCTGTGGTTACAGAGTCGGCACGCATCACATCGCGCGACCACACCAAATCTTCCAGCAGCGATTTGTAGATGCTCTCCTGGGTGTCCCATTCGGGCTTCATCGTGGCCTGCGAAGAGGCATTTTCCCAGATGCGACCTGCCTGAGTATAGGGCATGTCGCCGAAGATATCCGTGACTTTAAAGGTCTGATAGGCCTTCAGCACATTGAGCTGGGCGCGCACTTTGTCGCAAACGGCATCGTCACCCTGCTCCTCGTCGTAATCATCGAAGCGTTTTTCCAACTCACGTATGTTGGACAACATCAGATAATAGTCCGACCATACGTTCGCAGTTCCAATCTGTGAGTTACCCCAAGCCTCGGAAGTCAAAGCGCCGAGTTCAGTTTCGGGATACCAGATTTCATTTTGCAGATAGAACTGTTCGTTCATGCTCTGTTGCAAGGAACTCACCACGCCGTTAAACAAGGCTTCAACGGTCGTTCCCGTCGGCGAGAACGGGTCTTGGTTCATCTCTTCGAATTTCTTGGTGCAGGAGGCTAAAGCAAGAGCTGCACACACTATGATGATATATCTTTTCATATTACAAACTGACTTTAAGGTTAATCAAGAAGGAACGCGTGCCGGGATAGGAGGCGTACTCGAGACCCTGGGCATTACCAGAGCCTTGGGTGCCTTCGGGGTTGATGTTGTCGGGCAAGGTCTTGTAGATGTAGAACAGGTCGCGACCTACCAAAGAGATGGAGGCCTGCTTGAAGAGGTTCTGCTTGTCGAGCAACTTGCGCGGGAAGTCATAGGTTAACGAGAGTTCGCGCATCTTGATCCAAGTGTTGTTCACGATGCCCGGGGTGCTGATGATGTTGCCCCAACCGCCATAGTTAGGCATGTATTTGTAAAGGTAATGCACCACATTCTCGTTTTGGTGGGCTTCGCCCGTCTCGGTATTGATGCAGTAGCCTGGCAGGATGACACCATAATTGCCAAGCAACTCACCGTTTTCGTAATAGGGCAAGCCGTTGCCTTCACGTTCATAGAGCGTCTCAAGGCTTTGTCCGGTCTGCATGGCCACCACGTAGGAGGCGCAATAGATTTGGCCACCCAACTTGGCATCAATCAAGGCATAAAGCGACCAATTCTTATAGGAAGCTCTCAAGTTGATACCACCCGTTACCAAGGGGGCGCAGTTGCCAATCGGCACACGGTTGTCGGTCTTCAAATAGGTGGTACCCGTCTCATTGAGCAAAGGCAATGGCTTGCCGTTGACATCGTAGAAAGGTCCTATTTGCGTGCCGTTGGGCATGGTGTATTCATAGACATAGTCCCATCCGTAAATGGTGCCATACTCATCGCCTTCTTCCACCGCGACCGCAGGACCATTTGAGCCCCAAATCTCGGAAAGTGTGTACATGTTGGCACCGGCCAAATCTACAATCTTGTTTTTGTTGCGAGCGAGGTTCAATCCCACCTGAACGCCATAGTCTTTGCCTTGAGCGATGTCGTAGGTCATGATGGCCTCGATACCCTTGTTGGTCACCACACCCGTATTGATGGTCACGTTGCTGGCACCCGATGAGGGAGCAAGCGGCGAGGAAAGGATTTGGTCCCAACTGTAGATATCGTAATAGGTTAAGTCTAAATTGAATCGGGCACCTAAGCCGAGGTCGAAGCCGAGTTCATAGCTGCGCTGACGTTGGGGCTTCAATTCCAAAGGCGGAACGGTAGTTGGCAGAACGGCCGAGAGCTGGTGTCCGAATGAGCTGGTGTTGTAAGTATAGGTCAGCTGGTAGGGTTCGGTGTCGCTGGCGGTCTGTGCCCACGAACCTCTCAGTTTCAGGTAATTGACGGGACCCCAGTTCCAGTTCTTGAAGGCCGAGGTCGGGACAAAACTCAAAGTGGCGGAAGGATAGAAATAGGAGTTGTTGTTGAGAGGCAAGGTTGATGACCAGTCGTTACGACCCGTTACATCCAAAAACAGCCAATCGCTATAGCTCAAGTTGAAGAAACCATACACCGAATTGACTTGCTTCTCCCATCTCGATTCGCCAAAGGTGCGTTCAGAGGCGTTGGAGTAGTTGTAGATCGTGTAAAGGTTGGCATAAGCCCAAGTGCCCGAAGTGCCGTTGATGCCATCGCGATAGCCATAGTATTGCTCACCGCCGGCAGAGAAACGCACATTGAACTTCGAACCAAAGATTTTTTCCTTGTGGGCCGTAATCAGGAAGTCCATGTCGCGGGTGAGCGAGGAAGACTTGCTCTTTGAGTAGTAGCCCCCTGCCAAGCCAGTGATGGTGGTGGGCTTGTGCTTGGTGATATAGTTGTCGTCGGTCCAGTCGAGGGCCACTTTGGTACTCGCGACCAACCAAGGCGTGATGTCGTACAACAGGCGGACAGAGCCGTACATCTTGTCGCGGTTGAGGGTCGTGTTGTTGTTGTAGAACGTCCAGAAGGTGCTGCTGTAGATGTAGGGATAGGGATAGCCATCAAACTGGTTCATCGTGCCATCCTCGTTTTCGTATGTTGTGCTTTCAAAGCCTTTCCAGCTACGGGGCCAGCTGTAGAGCAGACCTTTGTTGAAGTTGCTGTTCGACTCTCCAATCTCAGGCGAGTTGAGGCGGAAATAATCCAAATAGGTGAACGCCACATCGACCTTGATTTTCTCCGACACATTAAGCAAAGTACCCACATTGACAGTAGTCTGACGCAGGTTACAGTTGTCGATGATGGCATCGGTGCGCGAGTCGGTGAACGAGACACGAACACTACCGAAGTCGCCAGCATTTTGGAAAGCGATGTTATGGTTCATCGTATGGCCATTCTTGAAGAGCATCTTCAGGTTGTCGGGCTGAGGTGAATACTTGCGGATTTTTCCGTCCCACCAGAGAACGCTCTCGCCGTTCATCTCAGGACCCCAGCTCTGGGCGCCGCCGTAGTAGCCGAAGGTGGTGTTGGTGGGTTCGCCCGCTGGTCCATTGTCTACATTGTAAATGTACGGAAATTCATACACTTGATTACCGTCCTCGTCAAACAAACCATCGATGGGCGTCAATGTCGGCGTATGGAAGGTGATTGGGCCGCAACCACCGAATTTATTCTGCACTGTGCGATACAAATAAGGTGTTGTAAGCTTGAAACTAGCAGAATAGCTGATGCCGAGGCCGCGTTGCTTCGAACCTTTCTTGGTGGTGATAAGCACCACGCCGTTGCCGCCACGCGAGCCGTAAAGGGCCGCTGCCGTGGGGCCTTTCAGGATGTCGAGGCTTTCGATGTCTTCCTGATTGATGTTGTTCAACGCTGTACCCCAGTCGCGGCCACCGCTCCACGAAGTAACACCGCCTTCGTTGGTCATCGGAACGCCATCGACCACGATGAGAGGTTGGTTGTCGCCAAAGATGCTGTTGTTACCACGAATGGTGATACGTGATGCGCCACCATCAACGCCGTTAGGGTTAATAATCTGCACACCTGCCGAGCGACCGCTCAATGCACTGATGATACTGCCTGAGCCTGACTTGGCAATCAGATCGCCGCCGATTTCTTCGGTAGCATAGCCCAATTCGCGTTTTTGACGTTTGATACCGAGAGCTGTGACCACCACATCGTCAAGCGTCTGTGAGTCAACTTCAAGGGTGACGTCGATTTTGTTTTTGCCTTTGATGGCAACTTCCTTGGTCTTGTAGCCAACAAAACTGAAGACCAGTACGTCCTTGCCATCGGCATTCAAAGAGTAATTACCGTCCATGTCCGTCACGGTGCCAACAGAAGTGCCTTTCACCTGAATGGTGACACCGGGCAGACCGTAACCGTCATCGCTTGAAATGACCTTACCGCTCACTGTCAGGCTTTGTGCAAAGCCGACCATCGGGGTCAATAATGCAAGCACGAATAGGAAAAGTAGAGTTTTTCTGTTCATACACTAATTGTTTAACTTTGGGGACAAAAATAGGAAATATTCTTGTTGGTCTCGCAAAATAAAAAAAATAACCTCTTTAAACATAATGGCTGCCATGCAACGACAGCTATATCTTGGGTAAAAATACATGATAAAAAAGAGCATTTTCTTCAAAAATCGTCGTTTTGCTTGTTCATTTTATTAAGAACACCTATCTTTGCAAATCAATAATGCTTATACCCTTTTGTTTATGTCAGACGCTATCGAAAACCAAGAAGAGCAGATTCTTTCAGAAGAAACCGTAAAAGAGACCGACAAAAAATGCCCCAATTGTGGTGCCACTGTGGTCTTTGACCCTGCCTCGGGCATGATGCGCTGTCAGTATTGCGGCTATTCGTGCGAGCTTCCGAAGGCTGAAAACGAGTGTGAGATTTGTGAGATGGACTTTGAGTCGGCCATGCACACCGAGAGCTTCGACTGGGGCAAACAGAAGAAAGAGGTGCAATGCAAGCAATGCGGTGCCGTCAGTATCTACGACGCTCTTGAAACCGCCGCTGTTTGTCCTTTCTGCGGTTCCACCAACGTGATGCCCGCCGCCAATGAAAACACCATCGCCCCGGGCTCTGTGTGTCCCTTTGCGGTTACCAAGGAACAAGCCAGCGAACATTTCACGAATTGGCTCCAAAAGAAATGGTTCGCGCCTTCGAAAGCCAAAAAAAGCGCCCGTCCCGAGTCCATCCAAGGTGTCTATCTCCCCTACTGGACCTTCGATGCACAAACTACTTCCAACTTCATCGCACAAGCTGGCTTCGACAAAAAGGTTACGGACAAAGATGGCAAAACCAGCACCAAGACCGACTGGAAACACGTCAACGGTGTATTTCAGAAATCGTTCGACGATGTTCTGGTGATGGCCTCCAAACACTATGAAGATTCGGGCGTCAAGGCATGCGGGTCTTTCGATTTCTCGAAACTCGTACCCTATACTCCACACGTGATAGCAGGATTCATCGCCGAACGCTATTCCATCGGCTTAAAAGAGGGCTGGACATCGGCACAAAGTACGATTCAGTTCCATTTGCATAACGACATTTCCTCTTATATCCGCAGACGTTGGAATGCCGATCGTACCAGTTCCATAAAATTCTCGACGCTTTATAGCAACATCACCTACAAATATCTCCTCGTCCCCGCTTGGATTTCTTCGTTCAAATACGAGGGCAAAGTGTATCAGTTTGCCGTGAATGGGCAGACGGGAAAGGTTGGCGGCAAGTCGCCAGTGTCAGCATGGAGGGTGCTATTGGCCATCTTGATGGGTGTTGGAGCTATAGCTGCGCTCTATTTCCTGCTTTCAAATTAACCTTTTTGTTTACAATAAAATACCTTCGATTTTCTTCATTGCCTTGCGTGCCAAAAGGCCTTTGTGCATGACCTGATAGGCCAACTCGGCAATGGGCATCTGTTGACGTTGTTCAGGGGTAAGGTATTGGAAATAATCTGAGGCAAAATACCCTTCGGCCACCATGGTCATCTCGTTCAACGACGACTTCACCGAATTGCCACGCCCTATCAACACGCCCAAACGACGGTTGCGGCCATGGATGGAATAGCACGAAACCAACAAGTCGCCCATGAAACTGGAGGGGATCTTGTCCACGTTGCTGGCGCTGAACGTGACATCCAATACCTGATGCATCTCCTTAGCGCAATTGGCCACCAAAACAGCTATGAAATTGTCGCCGTAGCCCAAACCAAAAGCCATGCCCACAACAACGGCATAGATGTTTTTCAGCACAGAAATAAATTCAAGATATTCAACCTCTTGCGAATAACTCAATTTCAAGAAATTGGTCTTGATTTTTTCGCCAATCCTTCGTGCATTGTCAAGGTTGGTGCATGAAATAGTGAGGTGTGTCAGGCGGTTATGCGACACTTCTTCGGCATGGGTGGGACCCGACATGAACGCCAATTGTTCGTCACATAATCCATACTGTTTTTTCAGATAGTTGGTCACCAACAGATTATCCTCAGGAACAATACCCTTTATGGCGGAAATGATGAATTTGTCCTTCAAGGAAACCTCCAAATCAGAAAGGTAGTTTTTTAAGTAGATGGCCGGCGTGATGAGGAAGATAACATCGGAACGATGCACCACCTCGTTTAGGTCATCTGAAAGATGAATTCGACTTATATCAAACTCAACATCAGGAAGATAGCGGCAATTATGTCCTTCTGTACTGAGCGATTCCAACACCTCAGGGTTGTGGATGTACCAATCCACTGAAGTTTCATTCATGGACAAAACCTTCATCATGGCTGTTGCCATGCTTCCATGACCTATTACAGCACAATGTGATTCCTTTTCAAGATGATAGCCCATTCCTTTAGTCTAAAAAACATGCAAAGATAGCGGATTTCTCCTTCATTTTACAAGTTCTTTTTGTCAACAGGATTGGCATAGATGCCTAAAAAGATGGATTTCAGCAACTCACGGTCTAAATCTTTATGTTCGTCAATCCAAGCCAAATGTTGCAAAAACTGGTCTTTTTCCTTCAAAGTATATTGGTTCGAATAAGCTTCGGAACCATCGCGTAGGTCATGGGCGATATAATTGTTAGGCCAAAGCACATAGTTGCCGCAGATTTGACGATCCATCCACTCCGCAACCTTTTTATAGAATTCTCCCGAAGAGCAAGTCCCGAAACTTTCCAAAACAGTTGCCGATAGCTCCGACCCAAAATGAAAATGAACCCTTCCCTTGGGCTGCTTCACGCCCGTGAGAACGCTATTCAAGTCTTCACCTGGTTTTTTCTCATACTTCTGAAAACGTGAAATATACATTTCCATGGCTTTCAACTTATCGCACGATTCCCACTCGTAAGAGATGGAAACCGGAACAATGTGCAACTCGGCCAACGAAGCTACACGGTCGTCGCGGCGACTCATGCCCAACATCTTGATGACCGCTGGGTCGGTTTGGTCCGTTCCATCTTTGGTGCGTCCGTTGCGTTGGGCAATCCAAACGGATTCGTGCTTTTCGACCAACAAATGACGAATGTAGTCGGAAGTGTGCGCCAATTCATTGTAAAACTCCATCTTGTTGCCCCCACGCTTCATTTGGAACATCTTGTTAGCTTTTGCAAAATCGTTCGCCAACTGATTGAATACCAAATTACTGCCGAATGCAATATTGAAAAGCGGATAGTCATGTATGGCCAAGATATAATCTATGAACATGGCATCCAAAACGATGTCGCGATGATTGGAAATGAAGAGATAAGGCCTGCTTAGATCCAAATGGTCCAAACCCGAACTACCCAGTCCATCGGTGGTTTTTTGCTGGATTTTCTCCACCATCCGCTTGACTATTTGCAGCTGAAAATCATTGACCGTCTTTATGTTGCATAAAACCTGTCGAAATTGTTCCTCTCCCATTCCAAAATCAAAATACTTCAAAATGCTTGGAATAGCCTCATCGTTTGCTATGCGCTGCATGGCAGCAGGGATTTCCTCATCACAATAAGAGCGAATATCTTCAAAATCTTTCATAATTCTTCCTTTGGAATTGCAAAAGTAAGATTTTTTAAAACCATCAATCATTTTATTTCCTATCTTTGACCCCAAATTTGATGTTGAATGACCGAAGAAAACAACAAATGGTTGGTCGTCGTCAACCCGAAGGCCTCTGTCGGAAAGTCAGGAAAAGACTGGCCTTTGATTAAGCAAACGCTTATCAATGAGGGTATTGAGTTCGACGATGTGCTTACAGAATATCCCCGACACGCTATCGAAATTGTCCGTGATGCCATTGTGGAGAAAGGTTATCGCAAGTTCATTTCGGTGGGCGGTGACGGCACCAACAATGAAGTCATCAACGGCATTTTCACCCAAGAGGCTGTGCCCACCACCGAAATCACCATGGCCACCATGCCTATCGGTACGGGCAACGACTGGCGCCGCACTTTTGATATTCCTTTGGAATACGACAAAGTGGCCAAAATCATCAAGGCAGGACACACTTATGCGCACGACATCGGCAAACTGACCTACTATGATGACGGCAACACACGCATCCGTTATTTCCTCAATGCCGCTGGAACCGGACTTGACGAGATGGTGTGCCACTCAACCAACCTCATGAAGCAACAAGGCAAGGGAGGCACCATTCGTTATCTGATTAGTTTGGTGAAGTGTATGTTGACATACAAAGTCACTCATATCCAACTCACCATCGATGATGAACTTGTATTCGACGACGCAATCCTCAACCTTTCCATCGGTAACGGACGCTTCAACGGAGGCGGTATGATGACCATGCCCAATGCCATCCCAAACGATGGTTTGCTTGACGTTACGGTCATCAAGAAAGTATCCATCTTCAAGTTCGCTGCCAATGTGAAGAACATTTACGACGGCAGTTTTATCAATAAAATCGATGAGGTAAAGACTTTCAGAGGAAAAAACATCCACATCGTTTCCATTCCGCCACATTCCTTGAAAGTGGAGACCGAAGGCGAAAACCTCAACAACTCGCCTTTCGACTTTGAGGTGCTGCCAAAAGCAGTTAACATGGTCATTCCCAAGGATATGGGGCAAAAGAAACAGAAAAAGAAACTGCGCTTCAAGAAAAACAACAATTCAACAATTCAACAATAAACAATCATCATCATGACAAACATCGATCAAGTAAAATTCGAAAACAAGCGTGTGGTTATCCGCGTTGATTTCAACGTCCCGTTGGACGACAACTTCAACATCACCGACGACACCCGTATGCGTGCCGCTCTGCCTACCATTAATAAGGTCTTGAACGACAAAGGCATGGTTGTGCTGATGTCGCATCTCGGTCGCCCGAAGAAGAACCCCGACCCGAAATACTCCATCAAGCCGATTATCAAGCACTTGGAAGAATTGCTGGGTCGTCCCGTGCAATTTGCCACCGACTGCATGAAAGCTGCCGACCAAGTGGCTGCTTTGAAACCTGGTGAAGTGCTGGTTCTCGAAAATCTTCGTTTCTATGCTGAAGAGGAAGGAAAACCGCGTGGCATTGAGAAAGGCGAGGAAGGCTACGATGAAGCCAAGAAGGCCGTGAAAGCCTCACAGAAGGAATTCACCAAGACCCTTGCCGGCTATGGCGAATACTACATCAACGACGCTTTCGGCACCGCCCACCGTGCCCATGCTTCCACCGCTCTCATTGCCGACTATTTCGATGCTGACCACAAGATGTTCGGTTACCTGATGGGCAAGGAAGTGGCTGCCGTCAACAAGGTGATGAACGAAATCCAGCATCCTTTCACCGCCATCATGGGTGGCTCGAAAGTCTCCACGAAGATCGAAATCATTGAGAACCTGCTCACCAAGGTCGACAACCTCATCCTTTGCGGCGGTATGACCTACACCTTCAAGAAGGCCCTCGGTGGCAAGATTGGCAACTCCATCTGCGAAGACGACAAGCTCGACCTCGCCCTCGACATCCTTGCCAAGGCCAAGGAAAAGGGCGTCAAGCTTGTGCTTGCCGAGGATTGCGTAGTGGGCAACAAGTTCGCCAACGATGCTGACACCCAAGTCGTTGACCCAATGAACATTCCCGAAGGCTGGGAAGGCATGGACATCGGCCCGAAGACCCGCGAATTGTTTGCCAATGTCATCAAAGGCTCGAAGACCATCCTTTGGAACGGTCCCTGCGGCGTGTTTGAGTTCGACACCTTCGCCAAAGGCTCCAAGTCCATCGCTGAGGCCATTGCTGCAGCCACCAAGGATGGTGCCTTCTCGCTCATCGGCGGCGGCGATTCCGTGGCGTGCATCAACAAGTTCGGCTTGGCTGACCAAGTGAGCTACGTCTCCACTGGCGGCGGTGCCTTGCTCGAAGCCATCGAAGGCAAGGAACTGCCTGGCATTGCAGCGATCAAGAAGTGATAGCATCATTATTCTATCTTACCAAAAAAGGCGGCCTTGGTCGCCTTTTTTTACTTTCAAAAGTAAAAAATAACGCTCATTTTTATTTCTCTAAAGTAAAAAATATATGATAAATTTGTTTTTCTAAAGTAAAAAATCGTAATTTTGCGGCGAGAAAAACAGAAAACTATGGATACTTTGTTCAAAACCTACGGTCGTTTGTTGGCCGACACCGATTTAAGCTTTACTCGATACCTTTACGACAAAATCAATTGGGACAACCGACTGATTGTCATCAAGGGAGCGAAAGGCGTAGGCAAGACAACCCTGATGCTACAACACATCAAACGCACTTTTACGAATGTCGAAAAAGCCTTGTATGTTTCTTTAGATCATATTTGGTTTGCCAACCACACCTTGCTTGAATTGGCAGAGTATCATTACACGCATGGCGGCACACACCTTTTTTTAGACGAAGTACACAAATACAAAAACTGGCAACAGGAAATCAAGAACATTTATGATTCCTATCCATGTCTGCATATCGTGGTGACAGGCTCATCGATGCTGAAATTGGAAGAGTCGCTGACCGCTGACCTTTCGCGTCGCCACCGTGCCTACACGATGGAAGGTCTTTCGTTCAGGGAATATTTGAAGTTGGAGCAAGTGGCCGACCTTCCCGTGCTGTCGTTGGAAACTATACTGAACAACCATTTCACCGAGGCATCGCAAATCACGTCGAAAGTAAAGGTATTGCAACACTTTGAAAAATACATAGAATCAGGTTATTATCCATTTTATCGCGAAGAAGGCGATGGCTTTCCTGACCGACTACAGCAAGTAATAGACACTGTTGTCACCGTTGAAATCCCGGCAGTGAGCCATATTGAATATGATTCCGTCTATAAAACCAAGCAGTTATTGGCGATTTTGGCTGAAATGAAACCTTATACATTAAATATTTCAGCACTTTGCACAACATTGCAATCGTCGCGCAACAATGTATTAAAACTCCTTGATTTGATGGATAAGGCGGCTTTGGTAAGACGACTCTACGCCACCGAAAGCGGAATGAACATGTTGACAAAGCCAGAAAAGATACTTTTCTACAATACCAACCTGATGTATTGCCTGACCCCTCAAGTCGATTCAGGAACCATGCGCGAAACCTATCTTGCCTCGCAAGTTGGTGTCAATCATAAACTTTATATGCCTAGCAAAGGCGATTTGGTCGTGGATGGCAAATGGCTCTTCGAAGTGGGAGGCAAGGGGAAAACATTCTCACAAATCAAGAACATTGGGAATAGTTTCGTAGTGAGCGACAATTTGGAAATTGGCCACGGAAACAAGATTCCTTTGTGGCTTTTTGGCTTGTTGTATTGATGAAAAGCGTATTTTTGCCGATAGTTTAAAAATTTCCCAAAAATGAAAAAAGTAACCTTGATTTTAGCCTTGTTTCTCGGATTCATTCCGATGTTGAACGCCCAATGGACAAGCCCGGGCAACGGAACGACTTACACTTTGGATGACCTCGTGGAAATTAGTGGATGCGTGAGTTTTGACCCTCAAATCTTTTATTACTTCATTTCGGGCGACATCACCATCTCGGCCAACGACAAACTTTACATCAACCGAAACGACGGACTGATTTATATCACGTTTGCCAACGACTACACCATTACCATCAAAGGCTCGATGGAAGCCATGGGACAAGATGAGGAACATTATTTGCCAATAGGAATGGGAAGCGGACACCTCCGCTTTGAGGATGCCTCTGACCCCAGCTTTCTCAGTTACTGCTGGTTTGGTGAAATGAATGGCATCCAAATCATCAACAGCGATGTGACTTTTGATACTTGCCGATTCCACTATTTTTATTCCCAACAGCAGTCGAGTGCCGTCAATTGCATGAACTGCGACCCAGTTTTTACCAATTGTGAGTTTTATTCCAACGAAGGCGCGGCCATCGGTTCTCCCGCCAATGGGCAAGCCTCTCCGCAAATCCTGAACTGCCAGTTCACTAACAATGTGACTTCCAACGCCAACCAACCCCAAATCAATCTCGGACATGGCGCAAACGATACCATCCGTATCGTGAATTGCACCATTGAGGGTGGCGGACACGACATGTCGGGCGGCATTACCATTGCAGATTTGATGAACACGGGCGACACCAAAATCCTGCTGAAAGACAACGTCGTCAAAAACAACCGCTATGGCTACAACCAGCAAGGCTACAATTTGAGTTCAGTAATCGTTGGCAACCAATTCATTGACAATAACTTGGAAACCAACCCCATGAACGGCGGCAGCGGCATTAGCGTTTTCGGCATGAATGAGAACAACAAAGCTTTCATCCGCAACAATATGATTACAGGCAACTTGTGGGGCATCACCGCCATCAACGCTTTCGACATCGACCTTGGCACCGAAGACGATTGGGGCTACAACCAAATCCACGACAACGGCAACGGCGGCGTGGTTTACGACCTTTACAACAACTCCGCCAACGACATCATGGCCGTAGGCAACTATTGGGGAACGACTGATATACAGGAAATTGAAAACCACATCACCCACCAAAACGACGACCCAAATTTGGGCTTGGTCAACTACATTCCTTTCCTTGAAGACGATAATGTAAGTGAGTCTAACACTACTGCTTTTGAAGCGTGGCCGAATCCCGTTTCCGATGGTAGTTTCACTCTTACGCTTGAAAAAGCCATACCTTCCGAATTGGTGATTTACAATGTCAATGGACAGATTGTGAAATCACAAAAAATTGATAATCTGACTAATGTTATTAATGTTGAATCTTTGGGAAGCGGGGTTTTTTTTGTTGAAGTAAGGAATACTTCGGATAAGTCGGTTAAAAAATTACTAATCAAATAAGTATTACATTACTTTTTGTTACTTTTGCACAAATAAACAACTAACTATGCCCGAAATACATTATGATACCAAGAATCAAACAATTTGAACTAAACGATGATTGGAACTTGATGGTGACTTTCGATGATGGCTTTCGTGTTTGTTACGATGTGAAGGATGACATTGATACCATTGAAGATTTCAAAAGTTTGACTACTAAGATTGGTTTATGGCCTATGGCACAATTGGATAGCAGTCGAACCTGTATTTATTGGAACGAACGAATTGACATACCCAGCGACACTATATATGAATATGGTGTGCCACTTAACTGATAATACTAAACCATGTCAAAAACCATAGTAAATATCATAGACAAAAGCAATCCGTTGCCGGCATATCTTTTCACTAAAGAATACTACGAAGACGGCGACGAACTGCTGTTTATCTCCGCCGAGGAAGAAATCAACTGCATTCCTTTGTTAATCAAAGCGTTGGATATTGATGAAACGCTTGTGAAAACCATCATCGTCAAACGGTATCAGGACAAGTTCTTGTATGAGCGCATCTGCCGCACCATCAAAGGTAATCTGATTCCCAACAAGCAATATTACCTTAACCTGGCAGGTGGCAATCGTTACATGACTTTGTCGGTGCAGCATGTCTTCGAGGAGTTCAACACCTTGTTTTTCTACACGCAAACCCGCGAAAACCTGATTGTCAAGACCATCTTTGACCACAGCATTTATGATGACGATGACGAGGTATTCCCCGTCAAGCATCGGATGACTTTGAAGGAGTATTTTGGCCTCTATGGACTGCAAAGCGATGTGGACCAACCGCGCAAACAAGTAAAGGAAACCGCTTTCTCGCAGCATCTGTTCACTATGTTCTCGCAAAACCTGCTGGGTCGCGGCGACTATCAAGTGATGGAAACCTTGCGCGAGAAATACCGCAACTGGAAGTTCCTCATCATCTCGCAGGTCGAAAACCCCGACAAGGAATATATGACCGCCATCCCTAACCTCAGCAAGTTCTTGGATTTCATTGGTTTCGTTCCCGAAAGACCAGGTTCTTTGCAAAACTATGAAATAGAATACCTTACGGGCGGTTGGTTTGAGGAATATGTCTATGCGCTGATTAAGAATGTGCTGCAACCCGACGACATCGCTATGGGTGTGCATATCTCCAACGGCGTCATCAAGCACAACAATGAGTTGGATGTGTGTTTCATGAAGGCCAACAAACTGTTTGTCATCGAGTGCAAGACGGGTGTGACCAGCGAAAGCCTCTTTAATGAAATCGTCTACAAGGTCTGCGCCCTGAAGGAAGTGCTTCTCGGCAGCGGCAATTCCTACATTTTCTCGCTCAAGAAAGACCACAAGGGTAATTGGAAAAAGACGGCCAAATACATGGGCATTACCTTCTGCGATTGGCTTAATTTGACTAAGCCTGAAATGTTGAAGAACATCCTGAAATCAATGGACAAGATTGCCAAGGAAAACTGATTTTTCGGAAGTAACTTCCACTCTTGACTTCAGTCCGAAAAATAAAGATCGATTGTCATCGAAATGCCCGGCAGGGAAACCGAAACAAACGGGATAATCGTATTCCGCCACAGCCTCGGCAATGACCTCTTCGGCTGTCATTCCAAAGGGATGACTATTATCATGGATTTGCGTCAATCCGCCCACAATGAGGCCTTTCAGGTGGGCGAGTTTTCCAGCGCGTTTCAATCCGCGCATCATCCTGTCAATGTGGTAGATATATTCGTCCACTTCTTCGATGAACAAGATTTTTCCATCCAATTCGGGAAAAGTATCGGATCCTATCATGCCATACAGAACCGACAGATTTCCACCAACAATTTCACCTTCCATCATGCCCAAGCGGTTTAATGGGTTTGAAGGAATTTCATATTGCAAAGGCTTGCCCGTCAAAGCATCGTATAAGGACTTTTTGGCTTCTGGAGTCTTGTTGGCAAAATAGAAAGGCATGGCAGCATGAAGACTGGGAACGCCCAAACGGCTCAGTTTTCCATGCAACACCGTACCATCACTGAAGCCAATAATCCATTTCGGATGTTGTAAAAACTGGGTGAAGTCCAACTTGTCAATGATACGGATGCTGCCATAACCACCTCTTGCTATCCAAATTGCATCAATATCTTCATTATCAAGATATTCTTGAAACACAGCTGCACGTGTGTCATCGTCACCAGAGAATATATAATATTGGTTGAAGAGTCTGTCATCGTAAACTGGAACAAACCCCATGTCTTTCAACCACTGAATACCGAAGGCCATCTCTTCTCGTGTCACCATCCGCGCTGGGGCTGCGATGGCTATTTTGGAGCCGGTTTTTAGGTTATTTATTATCAAGAATTTAAGAATTAGAGAGTTTATTACTGAAAGCTATTATTTGAATAAGAGAAAAAATCATGAATGATTTTCATTCTTTAATAACATCGTTTTCATCCAAGGCTTCGCCATCATATTTCACTTCCTTGCCTTGATCGTAAGTAATGGTAAAATACAACTCGCCTGTATCCAGATATTTCTTCCAATCGCCGTGTTTGACGCCTGCCTTATAATTCTGTATCTCGCGCAACCTTCCGTTTTCATAATAGAACAAGTGTTCACCATCAGGATAACCTGCATTGAAAGTGCCTCGAAAAGCCATCTTGTCGTTGTCGTAATAGGAAACCCACCCACCTACTTGCTTGTCGTTGCGATACTCACCCTGAGTACGCATATCACCGATTTCTTCCGTCCATTTGCCGTTTTTCATGCCGTCGAAATAGGTTCCCGAAACAATGACATTGCCTTTGGCATCATACTCCTTGTAAGGTCCATTCGGTTGACCTTTATAGAACTGTTCCTCAATCTGCATCTGTCCATTGTCATAATACCAAGTCCAAAATCCATCGGGCTGACCTTCTTTATAACTACCAACTTCCTGAATCTTACCATTTTGATAATAAAATTTCCATTCTCCTGAACGCTCACCATCGATGAAGAGACCTTCAGCACGTAATGTACTGTCGGGATAAAACTCCTTATACTCGCCACGGCGTTTTCCATCTGTACCGACAATGCCTTCACCTACCAATGTGCCCTTTTTATAAGTCTGGGAATTGATTACATTACCTTCCTCATCAAACTCACGCCAAACACCCTCTCTTTTGCCGTCACGGAACGAAGCTTCACGTTTTACCTTGCCATTGGGATAATACTCATGCTTCACGATGAGTGGCTTTTGGTCACCTTCCAAGATCTGCTCCACATCGTTCACATATTTTGTGATTTTCTTAAGGTTGCCTTTCTCGTCGTATTCCTTATAAAACCCATCGCGCAAACCATGACGGTAATAACACTCTGTGTGCACACCCCAATCCTCATAAAATGTCTTCCAATAGCCATGTTTCTTGCCTTCGCGGTCGTAACGGTTCAAGGCTTCGCGGGTCATGACAAAGCCTTTGCGATAGGTGATAATCTCACGCAACAAGCCAGTGGTATCAAAGACTGGGGAAATACCTTCTTCAAAACCGTCCTTATAGGTAATATTCTGAATCAAATGCCATTTTTTGTCGTATCTCCTCCCCTCCCCTTGTTTCACGTCATTTACATAAGGCTCCATAAGAATATCCTCTTTACCGTAGGTAAAGCGAGGTCCATTTTTCAAGTCCTTTACATAATTTACTATTAAAGTGGTGTCGCCAGCTTCCGAGAAGAACACCCATGTGCTGTCCAAAAGGAAATTCGTGCGCTTGCCAATCGACTTTAGCTGACCGCTTTCATAGTAAGTCTTCCAAAGTCCGTCAGGCTTGCCATCACGCAGTGTCCCTTCGCTTGAGATTTGTCCACTTGGATAGGTATAAGTCTGATATTCAGTCTGTGAGAAAACCTCATCACTGAAAACCAAACTCATCAATATCAAAAATACAATACTTTTTATCCGCTTCATTGGCTTACGAAATTCGGGTCAAAATTAGACATTTTCGTTGGATTAGAGATACCCGTTTTTCAATTCTTGAAAAATGCTCACCAACTTATCAACATCACAATTATCAATATTTCATTTTTTAATTTTTAAATTTCAAATTAATTGAAGTTTGATAGGGATGTTAATAAGCCTGTGAATTGGTTGAAAACTTTTCAATAAAGTTCTTGCATTATTAATTTTCAATTTGAGATGCTCATTTTTGAAACCATCATGCATTTATTTTTCAGGCTGATTTATCTCTTTTTGAATATTCGTTGAAAACCAAAAAAACGACTAAAATGAAGTCCTATTTTTTGAAATAGTGTTGATTTTTTTCTCTTTTTTCGGTTGAAATCTGTTCATAAAAACTGACTCAATTTTTATGCACCTCAATCAAAAAGTTATCAACAGAATACTTGTTGATAACTTATTATTTTATTGATTTTCAGTATATTATTTCAAAAATGTTTATTTTTTATAAGCGGATAAGTCTTTCAGAAATAGTGAAATATGACGGTGGCGCGTAATGAAAATATGTAATTTTGCATCATCATTTATCAACAGCGGAAAAATGGAACACATCATACCCATAGCAAGCGACCATGGCGGCTTCGAGATGAAGGAATTTTTGATTGGGAAATTGAAAGAAGCAGGTTATATGGTCAAAGATTTTGGAACTTATAGCAACGAGAGTGTCGACTATCCCGACATGATTCATCCTTTGGCTTCAGCCATCGAACATGGTGAATATCCCTTGGGAATCATTCTTTGCGGCAGCGGCAATGGTGCCCAGATGACAGCCAACCATCATCACAACGTACGTGCTGCCTTGTGCTGGAATGTGGAACTAGCTAAATTGGCCCGTCAACACAACGATGCCAATATTCTTGCCTTGCCTGGTCGTTTCATTTCCAATGAGTTGGCTTGGGAGATGGTGCAAGTTTTTCTTAGCACTGACTTTGAAGGCGGACGTCATACCAAAAGAGTCGAAAAGATAGAACCTAATGAAAAAGATGATGAGTGATTCTAACACTATATTCCAACAAGGCTGTGAGACAGCTTTCGATGAAGAACACTGGCAGAAAATCAATTATAGTACTGGTTGTTTTGAATCCAATTTTGCCAAAGGCAAGGTAAATTACCGCAACCTTGACTTGGAAAAACAACGTGCCTACACCCTTCGCAACAAGTCACTATTGGGTTTGGAAAAACTTTTGGTTGATTTTGAAACGCATTTCACTGAAAACGGAGGTAAAGTGCTTTGGGCACGCAATGCCGACGATGCTTTGACTATGATTTTCGATCTCATTCGCAAGGAAAAAGCCAACTCTATCATGCGGTCGAATTCGACAGTGCTTGATGAAATAGAACTCAATGGTTTCTTGGAACGGAAAAACATTCATGTAGTGGAGACGAAAGTGGGTCGTTTTATTCTCCATGAAGGCGAACAAAAACCCTATCATCCCTTGATGCCATCCATTCATCTTTCGAAAGAAGAGAACAATGCCATCCTTACAGGTGCTTTCAAGTTGAAACCTGACAGCACGGTCAGACAAATGGTTAACTTTGTGCGTCATGAGGTCGCTATTGAATCGAAAGATGTGCCGATTTGTATCACTGGTGCCAACTTCTTGCTTTCTGATACAGGTGGTGTGGTATTGACAGAAAACGAAGGCAATATATTGAAGTCTACTTCTACAGCTAAGGTTCACATTGTAGTAGCAGGCATAGCTAAAGTGATTCAGAATACCGACGATTTAAGTGTGTTGTTGCCTTTGCTTTCCATGCATTCTTCGGGACAAAGCATGGCAGCTTGCAACACCATCACTTTCGGTCCGACGAAGACGGGCAAAGGTCCTGGACAGATGTATGTGATTTTATTGGACAACAACCGCTCCGAGTTACTTGCGCATGAGAAGCAACGCAAAGCCATGTCGTGCATACATTGTGGGGCTTGTGTAAGCGTTTGTCCGGTTTATAAGAACATAGGTGGATATTCTTATGGCACAAAACACATTGGTCCTGTAGGAACGGTGATGACACCTTTGATGTTAGGCATGGAAGAATACCATCATCTGAATGCAGCTTGTGCCTTGTGTGGCAAATGCGTCGACATCTGCCCAGTGAAGATTCCGATAGATGACTTAATCATTGAAAACCGCCACTTGGCTATGACAAAAAAAGAAGGGAATGCCCGTTTTGATGCCTTGGTGAAGGCTATGGTTTGGCATTGCAAGTCACGGAAGAAAATGGATGGTCCAATGTTTTTCAAAAAGATGGAAATGAAACGCTTGTTGGGGTCGCTTTGGGGCAATAGAACCCTGCCTGAGTTTGCCTCCAAGTCGTTCAGCCAGCAGTGGAAAGAAAGGAATCTTTAATTAAGTAGATGAGCAGAATTAGTTTACATATTGGACACGAGACTATGAGACTTTTTGACTATGACCATTGACGATGACTATGACCGTTTCCACGGGGATGCTGAAGTTTCAGCCTTTGGTTGAAGCGGTCATTGTCATAGTCACAAGTCATCGTCCCGAAGTCAAAAGATATTGCAGTTTAATTTTGAACAGTTACTTAGATGAAAAAGAAATTGACCGTCTATGTCATTCCCTTTGGAATCTATTGACGGTCAATTTCTATATATTTGTAATACTCATTTAATAGGAGAACGGGAATTCGCAAATTCGGGATAAAGAGGAACCATTTTTTTTTGGACTTTCAAAGCCTTTTGGCAAGGTGTTGGCAAGGTGTTGGCATACTCAAACAGCTTGCTTGACTATGCCAACAGTATGCCTAGAGCGAGAGAAGAGCGAAAGAAGAGCGAGGGAATCCCATTCCAGGGGAGGATCGTAAATCCACCAGAAATATGTTTCCCCGCAGGATAGGGTATATCTTACAGCTGGGAGATATGGGTGTCGTAGGAAAATGATATGGGTGTCGTGGAAAAAAGATATGGGTGTCTATTCTTTCACCCGTCCCAGCGGATTTGTAATCCGCTGGTGTCGAGTATGGGGATTTGCAATCCCCGTAATATGTAACTGATTTTCCATCACAAACTGTTTTTTGGCAAAGATAAAGGATTTATAGGTTACCGCGGAAGTGTTTCGCATTGAAAATGCTGATATTCATGACCCCCGAATTGCAAATTCGGGAGAACGGGGTCGTAAATCTGCCAGAAATGTGTCTCCCCGCAGGATAAGGTATATCTTACTGCGGGGAGATATGGGGTTGGTTGGAAAATGATACGGATAGGTTTTGGAGGCATTCTCCGCTCCTTGGGAAGCTACCTGTCGCTTTCCCAGCGGCCTGCACCCCTCAGCAGCACCTTCAAGCGCCGCATCCGCTCATAGTAGG
>Ga0247611_10000180_pt1 | contig 130018 bp, 175 predicted proteins | sample 177DNAGHGhighgp2_FD_192422 | JGI IMG/M metagenome (GOLD analysis project Ga0247611, IMG submission 192422) | Sheep rumen microbial communities from Palmerston North, Manawatu-Wanganui, New Zealand - 1770 DNA GHGhigh gp2 | ecosystem: Host-associated > Mammals > Digestive system > Stomach >...
TTGGACCTTCAGGACCTTCTTCACCTTGAGGACCACTTGGACCTTGAGGACCTTCTGGACCTGTAAGACCCATAGGACCTGTAAGACCACTTACACCTCTAGGACCACTTGGACCTTGAGGACCTTCTGGACCTGTAAGACCCATAGGACCTTGAGGACCTTCTGGACCTTCTTCACCTTCAGGACCTGTGAGACCACTTACACCTCTAGGACCACTAGGACCTTGAGGACCTTGAGGACCCGTAAGACCCGTTGGACCATCAGGACCAGTAGGGCCTGTTGGACCAGTAGGACCTGTTGGACCAGTAGGACCTGTAGGACCAGCAGGACCAGTTGGACCGCTAGGGCCACTAGGACCAGCTTCGCTACTATAAAAAGGTTGAACGTATATACGTGTAAAATCATGACTAAAACCGCAAATACTCCAATATTTGCGTGGTTGTCCTGTTGTATTACCAAAGAAATCTCTTCGAGTATTAATATCAGTGACATCTTCAATAATAATATCACCAATTTCTGGGATAATAATATTGCCACCAACTATCTCATCTCAATTAAAAGCAATACCATATTCATCCAAATCTGCTCAATAAGCATATTGATTATCAGAACCATATGAAATATGATCTGAAGTGAAAGTGAATCCTGAATAAGTGATAACAATATTATCAATAAATTTATATCTTTCACTAGGAGAAATAGAAGAACTAGAATTATATGTATTAATATAATAAAAATTATCAGTACCGTTCCAACTTGAACTCATTGGATTATATCTATATGGATTATCTGGAACAGGATTTGGTGTACTTTCAGAAGAAGTATTCGCATTACCTTTTATAACTAAATTCGTTTTTGTATTAGAAAAAATTTGAAAACGATTCGCTGCTCCAATCGCTGAATGAGAGGAAGGCGATGTATTTCTTCGTATTAAATTTATATATAAAAAACTACGAGCAGTAGTATAATATGTTTTTAATGCACCCATAAACTACTCTCCTAAACGTTTTTTAAGGTCTTCAACCTCCTTAGTTAATTCTTGAACTGCACCTAATAAAACATAAATAAGTTTAGATTCACGAATCATCATAAAATCACCATCTTTACCAGTGGCGTTTTTATTATCAACTAAAGAAAAGCCATCTATATCTATATCTTGTAATTCTTGCGCAATTAGACCAATAGTACGTTGTGTTTCATCTGTTTTATAATTAAAACTGTAAATTTGTACTTTTTTAATAATATCTAAAAAACCACTATTAAGTTTGTTAAAGTTTTCTTTTGCGCGTTTATCAGAAGTAGCATTAAAATATAATGCTTGACAATAGTTATTAATTTTTACATAATCACCAACAAATAAACTATAACCAGTTTGCGGTGTATTATTTGTAGTGATTGTAGTTGGTCCTAAAATAAAACTTTTTGGATAATCACTCAAATAACCTAAATAAGCAATTACTTGTTTGGTGTCGCTTATTTTAGTACTAAATTGTATTCCGCTATGTCCATGAATTTCTAATCAATCATAGCTTTCATCTGAATAAATTCAAGAAACATATTGTAAATCATAATCGTGATCATCACTATCATAATATCGTTCAAAATAAATGCCATTAGAGTTATTCATGTAAATATCTCTATCATGATATGCTGTTCGATTTAAATAAATATCACTATTAAAATAATTTTCACATTCAAAAGTATTTTTTACCTTGGTAGCAACTAATGAACCGCAAACATAACCATTTAAATTGGCAACTAACGTATCAATTAATTTACCAGTTTCACTGTTATGTTGAAAAACACTTCCTTGGGAAGGGTTGCTAGTAAGTAAGGCTAATTTTGGCATATCTGCAGAAGTAATGTAACCACCATTCGGTGATAAACTTTTGCGCGACCATTCAATAATAGAAAATACATTTTGTGGAGTTCCACCATTGTTTTCGCCATTAAAGCCTTTTAAATGTTCTCAATATAAAGCCATAATATTACCTCACTATATTCATATAAATTATGCCGTATAAAAAAGAGGAAGTCAATTATTTAACTTCCTCAGTTATACTATTAACGAATAAGTTTAACAATACTTTGTAAGAGCTTATCTTGATACTTAATTGAATTAACTGTTAATGAAATATCCGTATCTTGTCTTAAATTGTAACTAATATCACTAATAAAGAGATATTGATTTAATGCACGATAAGTTTCATCAACAGCATCATAGTAGTCAGAAGTGTTAAGAAGAATACCATCACCAATATGTAACTCTTGTCCTTCGTAACCACTTAATGATGCGGCGTCAATAACTGTGATATTATAATTCTTTTCTGGAGAACTATAATCTTTAAAAGCTAATTGTGCCATCTTAAGTAGTTGCTCTGATGAGCGCGCATCTTTATTTTCGTAAGTGTTTTCTAAGAAAATGCCTGGATAACGCGTGTAAAGCATTTGTCATAGTCTTAATTTTTCATCAAGTTTTCTTTCATATGCCGGTGCTTCTATGTTATGATATTTTGTTAATAATAAATATAATTGCATAGCATATAGTCCATCATAATACTTATAAATTTTTTGTTGGCTATCTAATGTGCGGATTAAGTTTTTATGCTCTGTTCCGCCACCCACTGGATAATAATAAGTACGAACTGCATATTTTTGAATGGTGAATTTACCTAAATTGGTTTTTGGTATATCTGTAAAAATATGTTGAATAGCATTAATAACTGCTGGATTATCTTTTAAGAAATCAACTTGACTAATTTCATATTCTTCTTTATCACATTTTTCATTAATGTTTGGGTGATAATTAAATAAGATACCATCTAATGTTGTTTTTCCCTCATATTTATATATTTCAACTTCAGGAACAAATAAGGAAGATAATAACACATTTCCATCTTGATTTACTTGTCATATTGAAGAGAATCAAGCATTATTATTTGTTGCCGCGTCAATTTGCCAGTATTCAGGAATAAACCATTCACAATAGTGACTGGCTGTATAGGCTTGCATTCATTCAGTAGTTAATTGAGTTTCAATAATCATAGCTTTTTCTGCGATTAGAGGAAAATCTAAACGATTATGGAAATGGTATCAAAAAGTACCATTAGACATTTTGCCTATATCATAGTGATTAACACGATGACGTGTGATAATAAATTTATATCCAAATAAACTAATTTCTTGACTATCTGTATCCACATTCGCATTAAAAGTAGTTGTAACTTCATCATTAAGTGTTTTATCATCAATTATTAATTTTTCTTCTTCATCGATGTGATATGTGCGCAAACAAATTTTAAACTTATCTGGAGTAATTGTTGCGCTACCATCTCTGAACTCTGCCGCATTTATTTCAGTATTGCTCATATAATAGTAGCGACGATCTGTTAAGCGCTTATGAGTTTGAGGATCTTCAAATAATATTTGCGCTACAGTATAAGTGCGAGAGTCGATATCATTTTTAGCATACCAATGTAAATTAATATCTGTTCAATCAAAATCTGCGGTAATATCTTCAACTTTGGTTAATTGATTGTCTTTTTCAGCAACAAAGAATAAGTCATAAACTGTAGTTTGTCTTTCTGTGTGATAAATAGGAGAAAGTTCTATTTCACTACTAACTAATTGACGATCATTATTCAAATGATAAACACGACCATTTACGTCTTTTCAATTGATAGTAAAATTATTTGGATTATGAGTAGTTAATGTCGCCGTAGTATTTGAAACTATTAGTTTTTCAAAAGGTTCCAAATGTAAAGCGTAATAAGTAATCGGATTTTCTAAAGGATATTGAGAATTTCCTGAAATTTGGAACTTAACATATGTAGAATCGGCAAAACCTACAGTATATCCAGAGGCTTCCATTTTATCACGATAATCTGCTCATGTTGGATTATTATTAAGTTCTTCTTTAGAAAAGACACCAGAGAAATTAATTTCTTCTCTTAATTCTACTAATGGATAGAATTTAATTGCGCCAAAGCGTTCTGGAAAATTACTACCAATAACAACAGTATCTTTTAAAAATTCAGCCGGAACTCAAATATATGTGTCTTTTGGGTTAATGCCTTCGTTTTGTCTGCAGAAACGCGCATATCTATTATTAATTCAATAATAATCATGCTTTGTATTGGCGTCGTTATGATAAATATCAGCTCTTTCTGCAGCCGTTAAGATTTTACCCTCATTATCGAAATAAAATCCGTCATAAGTAGCATTGATATAATTATCCATTACATCATAATTTAAATTGCTATGAGCAAGTGAACCTTGACTATATGTAGCAACAATTTCTTGATAGTAATTAAAATAATGTTTGTAATTACTATGATTATCAAAATCTAGTCAATCATATCAATTATCATTTGCTCATCATGTTTCAGTAAGACCACGAATAGTTAATTCACTATCTTGTTTTTGTACATAATTAACTCAATGAGAATCACCCTTTAAGTACTTGTTGATTTCACCTAATTTTTGAGTTTTATCTGGATCTGATGATTTACCGCGTGCTTCATTATAATCAAATTTACTTCAATTTTCTCCATCATAATGAGACATATTAAAGGTTGTATCGTCTTTTTTGCCTCAATGTGCATATTTATGCATACCACCAACAATCGCGCCGGTAATACCGCCAATAGTGCAAAGAGGACCTGCGCCTGGAATAATAGTATATGATAGTAAAGCAAATAAAACGCCTCCAGCTATTGCCCATCCTTTTGCTGTATAATCTTCATAATGAACAAAATATTTAGAATTCTTTAGAGAAGATAGTACATCATTATAAAAACGTGTGATAGAAAATGACGCAGATGTATCATTTAGATTATTGCTTATAATAGAAGTAGCATTTTGAGCATAAGATAAAAACGGAACCGCATAAAATTTTCTATATAAGTTATCAAAAGCAACTTTTTCTTCTGCAGTTTGATCATGAGATTCTGTAATTTTATGATAAAAATCTCCATCACGTTCATAATAAGGATTGCCTTTTTCATCTAAAACACTGAAAGTATAATTTAATTGATTGGTTTCGGTATTTTGTTCTGTTGTATAAGTAATTAAATAATCATAGATATATAATTCATCAATCGGTGACATTGATTTATATAGTTCTCAAGCGGTAGTGACACCAAATTGCTTTTCCATGTATTCTATCTTTAAATCAGGATTAACTTCTGTTAAAATTGATACCGCTGGTCAACTAATAAAATTTAATTTATCTGCTACAGTTTTATAATTTGTACGTACCCAATCAAAAGGCACTTTTAAATCTGTATCACGTACATAATATCCTGAATTATGATTATCGCGTAAGAAAAGTTTTACAATTTCTTGATAAGAAAGTCTAATATATTGCTCTTCGTTTCCAAAATTTGTAATTCTTTCTTTAGGTGGCACACCAAAAAATTCATTATATTTATTATAACTTAAATAATAATTATCCGCCGGATTGTAATGATGTGTATTATTAACTGGAGTTAATTTACCCTTTTCAATCATTGGAACAAAAAATTCTTTATAATTAAATTTATTGGGAAGTTTTTGTTCTATGTATTTTCCATTTATAAAAGTAAAAACAGGAGAAATAACAAATGATTCACTATTATCGGTTCCTTCATGATGAATAATTGGAGAATTACTATTAAGTAAATCTCATTTAATTGCACCGTCAAAACTAATTAAATAATTACTTGGAATGTGTGATTCTTCTTGATTTTGAATTGTATAATAAACATCATCTAAATATGAGGTTGCACCTGCAGAAAAGATGTTTTTATCTTCAAAATATTTTCTAAAATTATACATATGTTGAAGAAATCTTTGTTCTGCAGAGAAAAATTTATTAAATCTATCGCTAATAATGTTATTAATACTAAGCAATCCATTTTCTTGATTATCTGCGTTATCAGATTCAAATAATTGATGATAAGTATTAATAAATTCACTTATGTTGCTACTTATCATACCACTTTTTGTATATGGTTCAACTACACTTGCATAGAAGGTTGCACCAAGTGTATCAGTATCTGCTTCAAGTCTGCTTAAAATCTTTGTGCGTTCATGAAGAGCATAATAATAAGCATTTGCTAAACACATTAATTGACCATTAATTATGCGCAAACCATTTAATAATCAAGTCATTAAACCTTCGTATTCATATTTTGATAAAATGCCTTGACGGACGAAATAATTAAAGTCCATAATTTTATTTTCAAGTCATGGACAAGATTCGGCAATGCGCGCGAATTCAAGTTCTTCATTTGTATAATCACGAGTAATAGTGAAAAATAGAGTATTTAAGTTTAAACGTTTAGTGTTAGAGTCATTACTTGGTCTTTTTATTAATAAAAACCAATTATTATCATTAATTTCTCTGGTAATGATTTCATTTTGTTTAAAAATTTGTATATCATTACCATTAATATAAGCAAAACAAATTGCATCATTGCTCTGTAAGCTATTAATGTTAATAAAATTCGTTGGGCCAGTGACAAAAGAAGTAATGTTATTTTGATCTTCTCAATAGAAACGAATTTTATTATAGTAACTTTGTCATTTTAATTGATTAATTTGTGCTTTTCAATATCTTTGATCATTAATTTCAATACCATCTGTATTTGGGTCTTCATTGTCATCAATTAAATAATATTCCTGACTATTGCTGTCTAATTTAAAACGAAAATAATCCAAAGATTTATCTGGTTGGTAAGTATATCCATAATTTTCACCTTTAACGACATCAGTATAAAAACCATTATAATACTTAGTGTCTTTTCAATCATTAGACATAAAAAGCGCATTAAAGAAAGAAGGTAATGTAGGAAAAACACTAATTTCTTCATCATTTCATGTTGTAGATTTAATATTTAAAACAGTAGTAAGGGAATCCCCTGAAAAATTTAATCCAAAACTTTGAATATCTCTTAATGGAGAGTAAGTTAAACCACTAACTTCAGGATTTTTAGTAGGACTAAAAAAGAAATATTTAGCATATCTAATAGGATCTCCAGGACGAGCTGGATTAAAACTTTCTAAGCCTTCCACAACACTAAGTTGTAAACCTAAAGTTTCTGCAACTGCAATTAATGCCGCATTAGCGCTAACATTAGAAGCAGAAAAAGGAAAAGTTTCATAAAATTCTGCATATGTTTTAGTATTGTAGATAGGCTTAATAATTTTATCTACTTGATTTGAATTACTGTTAATACCAAGTGGAACTGTGTTTTCAACTGTTTCACCTGGAGCATTAAATTCATGTAAAACACCATTAGTGTCTTGATAAAGACCTTTTCATAAAGGTAAATACTTATAAGTAATATAACAATCATGCGCGATTTTTTCAGCCCATTTATCTGCACTTAAAGCACCAATAAAATCTGCGCTAGTTTCGTCATTAATTAAGGTATAACCGTTATTTTGACGGTTTAATTGATAAGTAAAAGAGTCTTGGCAAGTGACTTGATAAACAATAGAAGTGTTGTTAAAATTATATTGAATTTTATTTACAGTGAATAACTTACGATTTCTAAATTTATCTTGGAGTTCAATTTGAACACCAGTTCTTAAAATACGTGCAAAAGGATTTTCAATTCATTCTTCATCAATACAGACTTTATCATCCATACTAAAAGTAAGTTCTTGTTGTCCGTTTTTGTGAGTTGCAAGTTTTTCATTATAAGTATATGCTACCGTATGAGTTTTTAAAACATTTGTTTTATCTTTATTGATTTTAAATTCACTTTGTTGATCTTGATAATCTGTAATAACATGAAAAAGATAGGTTTCTGTTTGATTTGTTAAATTATCATTGAAAACCATATCATTATTAGGAACGATTAGACTAAGTTTAAATCTTGCCATAAAAATCCTCTTTAATAAACATTAATTTTTAAATTTGATAAGATACCATTTGGTATGCTTGTATATATAATATAACGACTTTGCGGATATTCTCCAACTCTCACTTGTTCAGTTTTTGTATAACTGTCATCAAACACTTCTTCATAAGAATTATTATTTTCTAATAAAACTTCATGTCCTAAAAGATATTGTGCTGTTCATAATCCACCTGTAACATATTCTTGATGAACTTCATCTAAGTTTAAAGTCGCAATACTAGGATCTGCGGGCGTAGAAGTAAAATTGGATAAATAAATAGGAGAAGCGGTAAATGGAAAAAGGCCATCTGGACTATTTTTTGGATAAAAACGAGCGCCTGGTAAGACTAAAGAGAACAAATAATTAAGACCATATAAATCTGTCGCATTTTCTGTAAACGCTCAAGTAATTTCTGTAGTAACTTCATCATTGTTGATTGTATTAATAACAAAGTCTTTTAGTGTATAATAACTACCAGAATTGGCTAATGGAATAATTGAATACTTGGTAGTTTGATCGGTTTTATAACCATCATGACGTACTGCGAATCCCTGAGGTATAATTTTAGCGTGATTCCCATAGATATATAAGTTTTTTTGATAAACATTATCAATGACCTGATGTGTTATCATCTTTGTTGGGTCAATTGAAGTATATATTTCAGGATGTTCTAAATCAGTTTTTAAAATACCTAAACTGATAAGTTGTTCAGGATTATAATAAGTACGACCTTTAGTATCAGGTAAATTTAAAATAATATAATTAGCATTAAAATTATCAATAAAACGTTTTAAAGCATCAATTTGGTGATCTAATTGTAAACAATATTTTCGCAAAGTTTGAAAATGGTTAGAACCATGTCCAATATTGTAGAGGCGCATATTATTTTACCTCACAAACTAACTCAACAGATGTATTATTATAACAATCAATAATACCGTCTGTAATAGAGAAGCTACTGTCTAAAATAACTTGTTCTTGCTTAGTTCCTTCTACAAAATAATATTTTACTATAGGTTTGATTGTTCCAATTACTTTAACAGATATATCATGTCTTCCGGATAAAATAATCAAATTATTATTATATCCTTGAGGTTGTCCTTTTATTGTTAAGTTTGTTTTGACTTCAGTGTCTGGACTTTCTGTATATTTATAAATTAATTGATATGTAGATCCGCCTTGTGCTGTTGGTACCCAATTTTCTGCAGGCTGATATGTTCCTTGACTAGAACCATGAATTAAATGGATATTGCCTTGATAATCTTTAATAAATAAGTCACCACGATAAACAGTTTCTTCTTGTTGTAAGCTATTTAATCATTTAAAAGGAATACGTAAATTACTTACAACAGAGGAATTAGGAGGTAAATTAGCTAATTGACCTAATAATTCATCTCTATCGTCAATAGTTTCTCTGATTTGATAAGCATCTCAGAATGAAATAGTTTTACGAACAGCTTCTAATCTATAATTGAGATAATATAAAGCATTAATAATGCCAGTGGTATCTGACTTAAAATTATCAATACTAGTGTGCGCTATTATATCTAATAATGCCTCTCCATGCTCAAGAAGAGTGTCTGATTGACCACCATAAGCCGTAATTAATTGAGTTGCTATATTGTCCGGAGTAACTGTAATAGTATCTTTTTGTTTATATGATTGAAATTTTGCCATAATACTTACCTCCTAGATGACATTAGTACGATTACGCATTGAACAATCAATTTTACCACTCATAGTAGTTATTTGAGTTTCTGAATCAGTAGTAAAAGCAAAATTTTTATAAGGGTCTATAATCTGAATAACAAATTTATATGTAGTATTCTCAACTTCTGGGTAGTCTAAACGTCCTGGTCAAAAGAAACGATTTACTTCCATAGATTCAATAAAACGCTTCCCCTCTGCATTAATTGACAATAAACTTAAAATTTGTGCCTTATTACCGGTTTTTCAATAAATTAAACCTTGTTCTGAGTCATATGTAAAAGCAATGTAATTTGCACTTGTGTCTGTTAACGAATCTGGTATTTTTAAATTTTTAAAAGATAAATCAAATAAGACAAGAGGTTCGCCAATAATATTATCATCTGAGTCTTTAATATAGGCGACTCCTTTTAGTTCATGTATATAAGTATCTTCAGTATTTTCAACTGGGTTATTATTAATTGGTACGAATTCGCTTAAATTAATAGTTACTGGAAAATCTAAATCAGAAGGTCATGCATCTTTTCAAGTTCAGTAGGATTTACCTGTTGCTTGATCGGTAATATATTGATTAACTATTTCCTTTCCTTGTTTATAGTTTGCTTCTCCAGCAGGATAAGTGATAGATGATCAGTCTTCAATAATATATGGAGAAATTTGTTTTGCGCATTGTTTTCCAATAACATCAAAAGTCAATGTGAGTTCGGTGTAATATCTATAACCATCTCCATCTCCGCCATTAAGTCGAGAATATTCTAAATTAGTAGAAGATGCAGAAGTTTGACTAACTTCTTTACCTAAAACATATCGTGTAGAATCTTTTATCGTAGATAATTTACATTCATACCCATATTTAGGTTCAAAACTAAAGGACAACATATCTACTGAATAAGGATGTAATAAATTCATTAAAACACGATAATCTTCAATAGAAATTCAATAAACACCTATTGTAAAAGTAATTTGTTGTGTATTAAAAGAAACACCACTCAAATTAGTATAACCATCTTGATATTGTTGTTTTGTATAATTATTTGAGAAGGAAGCCCCATTATACATTTTGAGGCTTCCTTTCTTTTCATTAATAATAAAGGCTCCAAATTCAGCAAACATATTATTAATATTAGCCCAACTAAAAGTAGCAAAGTCATCAAGACTTGCAAGTTTATTGCGTTCTGCAATTGTACGTTCTGATGGACTTGTTAATTGGAACTCATAATTTTCTGGAATTCTTGCCATTTTGCTACCTCCTAGTTATAACCAAGTTGTTTTAAAGCACTTTGAATTGCTTCATAAATTGTTTGTTGATCAGAATCACTTAATTGTACTGATTGACCCATAATATTGAGAATTAAACTATCACCTTGACGTTCGACATCAATATTACTTCAATCTACATTAGGCATAATAGATGCAAAAGTAGTTTGCATTTGTTGTAAGTAGTTTTGCATACCTAATTCTGTATTATTGCCGCTCGCAGCTTGCGCAGCCATCATTGATGCAATCATATCACTTGGATTTTGAGTATCATTCATCATTGCGGTGAGAAGAGCTTGTTCATTAGTAAGAAGCTTTTCTAAGTTCTCGTTAATTTGTGTAACTTGATCTTCAATACTACTTATCATCGCTTGTTGTGCTTGTTCGCGCAATGTTTTTAATCTTTCAGTTTCTAACTCTTCTAATTGTTTAGTTAAGTCTGCACGTTTTGCAACCGCATCACTGTTTAAAGAAGAACCTAATTTTGTAATATTTGCAATTAAAGTTTGTGCCTTTTCTTCATATTCTTCTTCTTCATATTCTTTGTTGATTGCATCGAAATATTTTTGATATGCCTCTTTACGCTTTTCTAGAGATTCTGTTAAAGCATCTGTCTCTTTTTGAAGAAGGTCTTTATACATCTCTAATTGCGCTTGTTGTTGGTCATAACGCATTTGTAGAGATGCTAAATAAACTTTACTAAGGTCTTCAAGTTCTTTTTTATTTTGTTCTAATTCACGAATGTAAGCATAATCTAATTCTTGACGTGCATATTCAATTTTTAACTGTTTATCAATATCATTAATAAGTTGTTTACGTTGTTTTCTTAAGGCGTCATTAGCACGTAATGCTTCTTCAATTCTAGCATAATTGCCACTTTCAAAAGCTTGTAATAAGACACCACCTTGTTCTCCTTTAAATAAATCAGCATGTTCAGAAATAAAGGAGGTTTTATCTGTATCAGACATTGTTGCTCATTCTTTCGCTTTTTCATAAAAACCGTTAACAGTATTCTTAAATTTATCAATATTTTGACCCATATTAAGAATTGTGGTTCCAAAGGCTTTATCATAAGCATTTAAGATTGAATCATAATTATCCATTCCAAACATATCGGCAATAGTATTACTTAAGTCCGCACCAGTTTGTAGAAGTTGGAACATATCATCTAATACCTTTGCGGATTCGTCAGCAGTATAACCAATTTTTTGAATAGCTGATGCTAATTCATTAATACCATCAATATCTGCACCAATAGCATCAATATAATCAAGAGTATCTTTAGACATGGTTGAGAATGTTTGCCATTCTTTATTAATAGTCTTAAAAGCTTTAAGAATTTCAGGATCGCCTAATTCTGCAACTGCTCCACGCAATTCTTTAAATGCTTCAACTCTCTGACTGATTGTATAATCATCAGATTGAAGAATACTTGCCGCATCTCCTTTGCTACCTAATGCTTTAATATATTGATTAATTTGAGAAGGATTTGCTAATAATGCGGCTGCTTTTTCTACTGATAAGTTAGATAACATATTTTGTGTCATCTTTTCTATATCTTTAGCATATTTTGCATTATCTTTTGATAGCTTTTTAAACTCATCAATTTGTTCATACAAATAAGCATTATTTAAAGAATAAATTGCAGCTTGAGCTTGAGTAATTTCTGCATTATTTGAAGGATTTGTTATAAAATCTCTTCAGTTTTGTCCACCTTTGTTTCTAAGGTCTATAATTTTATTACGTTGTGCATTACGTTTGGCAGCTAAATCTCTATCTGTTCTTTCTCTAATTTCTTGTAAATAATGATATTTACCAGTAGTATCTAATGTATTAAAATATTCTTTTTCTTCATCTGAAAGACTATCTGCTGCACTATCTAAGAGTGTAGCCATTTCTTCTAAGTCTTTATTAGTTTTAAGAATCTTATTGTCTAAGTCTTCAAATTTAGAAATAACATTATTTAGTTCTTGAGATTTTTTATTTAATTCGTAAATTTCTTTAGATAATTTATTAATATCTTTTGCTGCTTTTTCGGCACCACTATCTTGTTTAAAAGCTCCAGCAGATGCAGCAATAGCTAATCCCATACCTAATAGGACTGCTAATAATGCACCTGCAATAGCAATACCAGCGATAACACCAGGAATACCTGCAGATGAGAATGCACTGATGATACCAGCAGCCATACCACTACCTTGAGCAGTGGCTTTTTCCATTTCGGCTCCAGTTTGTACTTTTGCTGCTGCAGCACTCTTTAATTGTGCAGCCGCGTATGCTTGTTGCAAAGTATTAATAATGGTTAAAATAGAGATAATTGGAGTCATTACAGATGCTAAATTACCTCAAATTTCTCCAATACCTGCTGCATTTTGGGCAATTTGTATGTCTGTATTTAACATATCTAGTTTAGCACCATTGATTTGTGTATCAACTAAAGCCAATTCTTTATTAATGGCAAGTTCATCTTGTGTGGTGTCTAACATTGCAGCTTGTTGTGCTTGTAATGCCGCAAAATCGTTGGATTTATCTTTATCTAATAAAGCTAGTTGGGCTTGAAGTTTTAACTCTTTTTGGGTTAATTTTACACCAGGTAATTTTGCCTTAGCTTCTAAAAGCGCAGCCTGTCTAGCTTGGAGTATAAGAAGTCTTTGTTTAAGTTTTTCTTTATTTTCTTCTAAAACTAATCTATTATGAGCTTTTTGCATCTCATAACGTTTAGTTAAATTAATTAATAATACACTACCAACTGTCACTAATGTCATAATTAATGTAACATCATTAGATAGAATATCAGCAATTCATTCCATGAGGTTGGCCACACTATTAATAAGACCAATAATTGCATTGCTGTCTGTAACTGCTGTAACAATATTCTCCCAAGCGACATTAACTTTGTTTAATGCAGCATCCATACCTTCCATGTATGTTGCCATTTGAGCCATTGTAGCGCCTTGTGAACGTTCTGCAATTTCTTGTAATTCAATAACACGTTCATAATCACTCATCATAGCAATTAAACGTGATTGTTGACGAGTACCGGCTAAAGCCTTAGCAATAGCAGCTTGTTGGTTTGCATTTAATTCATCTCACTTTCCACCGAGTTCATTTAAGACTTCTTCAGTAGAACGAAGTTCACCATTATTATCTCTTAACGCAATACCAATGTATGCTAATTGACTTTCAACATTGTTGATGTCAGTATCACCACCAAGAGTTTCACCATAGTCGCTTAATTCACGCATACGTGCAATAACTGTTTTTAAAGCAGTACCAATAGTTTCTGGTGCTTCTCGTGTGGTTTCAATACCTTTTGTTAAAAGGGCAGTTGTATAATCGATTGACATACCAGCAAGATTTGCTTGCGCCGCAACCTTACTTAAAGCAATCGCAATTTCTTCATATGAAGTCGCAGCTGATGCAGCAACTGCGGCAAATTTATCGGAAACTTTCATGGCATCGTCTGCAGAAAGACGGAAACCATTAATAGCAGTAGTTAAATAGTTAATAGAATCTGCAGCACTAATACCAGCAACTTTCGCAGCTGAAACTGCAGCTTCAGTTAATTTTAAAGATTCATTAATACTACGACCTTGACGTAAGAATTGAGTCATAGTACTAGAAACTTCTTTTGTAGTTGTACCAAGACGTGAAGCCATATCTTGATAGTCTTTTAATAAGCCATAAGTTTGTTTACGTGTCAAACCAGTAACCATGGCTTGTTCTGTTAAAGCACGGTCAATTTCTTTAATAGTTTTAACCGCTTCATGCATAGCCTTTTTAATAGTACGATATGCAATAGCATAAAGTGAAAATTGCTTTAAAACACTTCCTAAAGAATTAGATTGTTTATTTAAAGCTTTTGTTGTATTTTCTATTGCAGCCGCATTTGTAGCAGAATTTTCTTTTTGATTTTCTTCTGCGTTGGCATTTAATTGATTATTTGTTTGTACTAAAAAATCTTTTTGTAAATCTTGAGCTTGAGCAACTTCTGGAGCAGCTTGAGAGCTACTTTGTTCTGTTGCAATTTTACTGTTAATCTCATTAATCTTTGTAGCAAGATCTGAAAGTTCTTTGTCTAATTGTTTAACGTCTTCTTTAATTTTAAATTCTTCATTAATAATTTCTTGAAGAGTTTTCTGAGCACGTTCATAATCTTGTTGAGATTTAAAAACACCTTGTCAAGTGCCTTGGTCTTTTGCTTTTTCAACATTAGTACGTAATGTTGCAGGGTCTACGCCTTGTCGACCATTGGCATAGTAAATATTGCCTTGTGCAACCGTTTTTCTGGCTCAAGTATCTTTTGAACTTAAATATCCTTTTTCATCAACTCTACTTTGTAAATTACTACGTAATTCAGTGCGTTTACTTTGACTTGTAGTAAGTTTACTTAAGTCACTATAAAGTTGTTTTAAATTCTTTGAAACATTGCCAGATTCAAGTCCAAATTTAATAATAGCTTTAGTTAAATCATTAAATTGTGCACGAGCAGAAGAAATTTGTTGTGAATTCTTTGGATTCATTGCTTCTAAGAAATTTTCCAAAGATTTCAACATCGCATCAATTTCTTGTTTCTTTTTTGGATTAGACTTAAAAGCGCCTTTATTATCTAAAGACTCTACTAAACCTTTAGCTTGCTTAACGTCCGCTTGAAGATTGACTTTTAAATCTATATCTGCCATATTTTACCTCATTAATCTTTAAGATTCTTAAAAATCTCTAGATTTTGTGCAATTTCTTGATTTTCTGTGCCAAATAGTGTGCCTAATTGGTCAAATAAACTATTAAGTTTTTCTAATGAAAGACCATCAATAGTCTTTTGGATATTTCTACCTAAATCTCTTAGTTGTAAAGCATAAAAGATTTTGGTTTCTTTAATAACCTCTGCTAAAGGTTTTTTAGTCTTTTTGTAGAAGTCGCTTGTTTTATATTCTTTTTCAAAAGCCGCAGCTTTTGTAACCATTTCGAAATAATTATCTTCTTTAATAATTTCTAATACTTTTGCTTCTAATTCAACATTATCCATAAAAACTCCTTTCGTCGAATTAATCTAATATCATGTAATCATCTTCAGTTTCAATAACATTAAATGTTAAATCGACTGCATTAAGATTTCTATTAAAATACAAACTCTTTTCACTTCTAAGTCCTGCTTTTTGAACGTGTATATATGCAGGTGCAGTATTTTCATCAGTATTGCCTTCGCAAATAAAATCTAATGTGTAATAAGTATTTGTCGGGCTAGTAAGATGTAAACCTTTTTCTGAAAGAGTTCCGTAAACAATTAAATAAGACTTATTTGGAACTAATATAATTTCACTTGGATTTACCTCACCATAGGCCTGTATCATTTCCTCTGTTTCGTCATAAATAAATACTTGATAAATTTTATCTTCAACAGTTGAAAGGAAAATATGACCGTCATCACTTGATTCTACTGATTCATAGTGAGTTCTTAAACCATTTTCATAATCATTAAAAAGCATTCCTAACACTTTATTTGTTAAATGTACATTACTCACTTTAACCTGATTAAGAATAGACTGATTAAAGTTTAATTGTCTATGCTTTTCGCCATCACGCGCATTTTTCTCGACATCATTAAATGTCATTGAAACTGCGACATCTTTTAAAATGGTATAAGGTTCATTACTATATTGAGTAGTTACATCACCAATAGTAGAAGGAACAAAACTACGAATTACACAAGTAACTTTATTTCCAATTTGATAGGTCTTCATTTACATACCTCTAATACAATTATACTATAACTTCTAAAATCAAAATTAGCAAGTATGGGCAAAAGAAAAGAGAAGATTATATCTTCTCTTTCTGAAATAGATATGTTTTATTAACTCACATGCCGTTCTCGCGAACATAATAGATTTGGTTTGTTGTTTTGACATTGAGTGGTCCTGCAGCCGCAATATAAGGACCGACTTTGTATATATCAAGCCATGGCTCGATAATACTATTCATTTCTTGTCTACCGCTATACATTGCTCATTTTAATTTAGGAAAGTCTTTCTTTCCTTGTTTAATTAAATCAACAATGTCTTGGTAATATCTATCACCGCCCATAAAACATAAGCAAGTGATATGCGGATGCTTTTTGATAAGTCCTGCCAAAACATCATAAGTGAGTGTGTCACCGCAATCCTCTCTAAGCCAAGGTTCGAAGCAGCCTTCGCAACAACAAGGGCATCCAGAGATATTTAAGCATAAACTGATTTCATCTGGTACTTCTGTAAAAGTAACCAAAGTACTTTCGTATTTTATTCTATCGAACATAGTCTAATTTATTATATGCTCTTAAACCTTCTTCTATTTGTCTGCCCGCTGGGAATGCGCTGACTCTCTTTAAATAACCAATAATTCTTGTTCCGTAGTCGATATTATGGCTACCACATTTTGGACAGTGATTATGAGTATGTTTACTAATGAAACCGCAATCATTACAGATTGTATTTTTAATGTTGTAAGTAAAATAATTACAACCTTCTTCTACTGCGACGTCCATTAACATTCTATATTGAGCTTGAGTTAAGTGTTCATCTAAATTATTATGTAAGGCACTACCACCATCACAACAGCCTGTGAAATGCGCACCTTGATAACGGAACTTAATGACTGGGTCACAATTTTCATCTTCTACAATATAGAAGTAAGAATTGTAACAATCACGTGGAACTTTATATCCATCTTTTTTATCCCATTTTGCGTTCTTGAGACCAAGATTTTCCGCAGGAACGAACTCTGTATTGAATTTACAGTGAGGTGTGCGTGCGGCCGCATTCAAGTTTTTAATAGTTTCAAGAATGTCTACGGCATATTGTTTATATTGTTCATTGTCTGGGTCAATAGGAATACCAAGATATTCTGCGCCTTCAACGAAGCCATTGATACCAATAGTTAAGTATTGACGGTCGAGATCAATAAAGCCTGCGCTGAAAATTGTAAGTAATCCTGCTCTGTAAGAATCCCAAATAATTTCATTAAATGCGGTTAAATATTTATGAACACGATTAACAATAGAAGTAATATATTCACTCAATGGTTCTTTAAATATATCAAGTGCGTTATCTCTGTGCCAATCTTGAACAATACGGTTTAGGTTAAGTGTAATAACACCTTTTGAACCTGTTTCAATACCACCTGCACCAAGAGTATAAGAGAAGACATTATCTTCAATACCATTTCTTAATCTGCAGCAAGATGATAATGAGTCAACACTATCACTTTGATACATAAAGAATGAAGCGCCTTCTGCCCACATTTTACAACAGAAATCTGCCATTTCTTCATCAGCATATTTACCATTGACTGTGTGCATATTGACTGTTTCAACAGGGAAAGTTAATAAATCTTTAAGACGTTCTTTATTGAACCAATCCATAAAGAGTTTTTGAAGCTCTTTTGTTGTTTCCCAACATGGTTCATCAAAATCTGGGAATACGAAGTCTTTGAAAATAGATTTGAAATAATCATGGTCAAAGTATGCGATATTTCAGAAAATAGATTGATAACCACGAGCACCTGCTGGTTGGTTAACAGTATAAACTATTTGTGAAAAGTAATTATAGAGTTTTTCGCGCATAGTGATAAGATGACCATTTAAATCTTCAACGACATCATCAAGTCTAAAGATATAGTCATTACCATAGTCAATACGTGCGAAATGGTCAAAGTATGTGAGAAATTCTGGTGTTGCGGTTGCACCTGCAAATTGTCCTGCGACAAGGAAAACTAGGTTAATAAATGCGCCGCAGAAGGATTGAAGGTGTTGTGGAGCAGTGGAATTTCCACCTACTTTTGTAAGTCCATCTAAAAGGAATGGATAAAGTGAAATACTACAACAGTAAGGAAAGATGGAAGTTTCATCATGTTTATAAATGATGTGGTGTGCTAAATCTTCTTCATATTGATTAGCGAGTTCTTCTCCATACATTTCTGTAAGTTTCCTGCGCATTAATTCACGATTGAGTGCAATCATGTCTTTCTTTGGAAGTTCAGCAGACATAGTTGCGATATTTTTGTTTGCTACGTTAGCATTTGCATCTACTTCACTACCAGTTGCCGCATTTTGTGCAGTGCGATATTTTTCAATAAATGCAATCTTGTTTTCAATAGTGTCTGGTTTCATTATTCTTGTTCCTTGAGCCATTTAACAGCTTCGGGCATAGTTAAAAAATTACCGTTTACTTCCAATATCGGTAAGGAATTGAAGCCTTTCGCCGCAAGGGCTTCAGTGTCATGTAATTCATTATATTCTATATTATGCTTGCCAAGCTCCATTTTGAGCATACGACATTTTGGACAAGTCGGTGAAGAATATAGTGTGATGCTATCTTTCATATTCTTTTTCTCCTTATAGCCTAGTTAATTTAAGTATATTGAGTTTTGGAAAAGAAAGCAAATAAAAACCCTAACCCGAAGGTTAGGGCCGATTAGTTCAATTTATCTCTTATTCGCTAACGAGAGCTTTTGGGTCAATAATTGAATAGAAGACTCCATGAACAACAGCTTTGCCTGCAGCATTACCTTCTTTAGTAGAAACTAAAATATCTGTTGTTAATAAGTCACCATTCATATCAAAGACAGTTGCGTCGCCTTCAGCATCTTGTGTAAGATTAAAGATTGAATCTGGTAAGAATTGGTAAATAAGAATCTTAGCTTTGACTTGTTGGCCACTCTTTTGATCAATAAAGAATGTATCACCAATAAGAGTTTTTGGACCATTGAAGTCTTCAGTAACATGAAGTGCCCAAACACCTTTAGATGCATCTGTACTATAATCAGGACCAAAAGTACCTGATGCTTTAGATTCAGAAACTGTACCAGTAAGAGCATCTAATGCTGCTGCATTACCAAGTGCATCTTGCATTTCAAGTCTTGCAGATTTACCAAACTTAATTAATGGATTAGAATATTGACCACCTGTAACTGTTTTTGTTGGTCCTTCTTGAGACATATTAGAAATTTTTAATGTGTCTAAGTGACAAATTTTTGCTGTAGAATCTGCTGCAATAATTTGTTTGCCAATTTCATCAGCTTGTAAACCGATCCAAGCAGCATGTTCTTGATCTGTTGTGTCAGTAAGATTGAACTTGCTTGTATCGTAAACGTCAACATTCATAACAGTGACAACACCAAAACGTTCAATCATTCCTTGGAATGAAACGTCAGAGCCACCTAATCTAGAATACATTAAATTGGTTGAAGCCATATTATATGTTTACCTCACTATTTTATAAAGAAATCCAATTTCTTGCCTTTCTTTACATTGCCTGCCGCATATGCTTGCGCATTTACCTCATAAGACACGGCTCCAGCGGCATACTTTTGGAGCCATTGAATTTGAGCCATTGTTTGATTAAATAAATAATCAATAGTAATGGAAGGAAACGCATACGTAATTGCCAAGAACGCTTTCATTAATCCTTCCTTATCATGAGAGGCTTGAGATTTAATCTTTCTGATTTTCTCTTCTTGTTCTTGTTGAGCCAAATACAATTTACGAGCTTCTTCGGAGTCAAAGACGGGAGGTTGCACGACTTTTTCTCCACAAGATAATCTTAACAAATAGAGGATATGATCTCAAATATCAGTAGTAATAGTAATACTATTCACTTTTAACTGTTGATTTTGATAATCAAATTCAATATTTGGTATTCACTTTTCTAAATACTCTTTATATTGTTGACTTAGTTCAGAGTATTCTTGATATTGCGCCGCATCAAATACTATTAGTATAATCATATCTAAAGAAGTTTCAATCTTCTTATAATAATATTTTTGAGCATCTGCTGGAGTTCGAGTTCATAAAAAGAAAATATTACTTCATTTAGTATCTTCGTATAAATCTCGAATAATTGGAACTTTTATTGAAAAAGTTTGTTTCTTATCTATTACAATTTTAATTTCTTTTTTAGCAAATAATTGTGTAATTGAATAATTATTTTCAATAATCATTAGATTTCCACCTTTCTTGGGTTTTGATCATTGAAACCAATAATTACCGCATAAGCAAAACGGAATTCAGATAGCATTGTGTGTGCAAAGCTCTTTACTTCAATTTTACCCGCAGTAGATAATTTAAACCCATCAAGTGTAGTAATAACTTCATCTAATAATTCTAATAAACGATTTTGATTATCATCTATAAGTAAATGTTGTTCATCAGTGCTCACATAAATTTTTAATGAAACATTTGTATTATCATCTTGTGCACCAAAATAACAATTATCTAATAAAACAGTAAGAAATGTATTTTTTCATTGATCTTTAATACCACTTTCAACTGGTGCACAAACACAAATATAATGGTCTGCAATTAATTGATTGAGACTTACTTTTGGTTTTGGTTGTTTAAGAGCATCAGAATTATCATTATAAAGTAATTTTACAATATTGTCATTTTGTGCTAAGGTTTGCGCGATTTCCATGACACATTTCTTAATATTCTTTAATGTCTTCATATTAATCCGCTCCATAGTAGTAATAAGTTACTACTTCACCATTTTCTTTAACTGCTATTTCTGCCGCATCGATACCAAATGGCAAACAGAATGTAACTTCAGTAGCAGTACGTTTGAGAATTTTAATGTTACCAGTAAACTTTAAGTAACCACCTTCAGTAGTAAGAGTAACTGGAATATTGTGACCAATTTCTTTCTTGTTATCTTCAATAACAATTTCTTCTGTAACAACTTCAGGATTTACACGTGTAACATCAACAATATAACTATTAGCATCTTGTGTTTCGTCTTTAGAAACAGTAGAAGCTTGTAGTGAATAAACCGTAACACCAGGATTAGAAATTGAGTCGTACTCTTGGACAATCCAAGCACGACCATCTAAAACAATCTTATCTTGGTAATCTAAAAAATGCGCTGGAAGTGTAATTTGTGGTTCTTGAGTAGATTCAAGTGCAGTATCTTGTTCATTACGAATACCAAGACGTGACTTAAAATAACCCCAAGTAATACCGAGGTCTACATTACACAATAGCGCGAAATATTTATGATAATCAGTATCTTTAATGCTGATAATTTCTTCGACAATAAGCCAATGTAGAGTATTTACTTCTCAAATGTCTCCTGGTTGGAGAGTGTCATTATAATGAGTGTAGATATAACCTTGATCTTTTTCTTGTTTTGAAACAACTGCGGCATGAAGTTCTATATCATCTTTATGAATGATAGCCGAATTGTAAGCATTAAAAATAAACTGCGCGTTGTAGTGTTCATTCGCAGAGTCACGACGACGTTGTTTATTTTTAAAGCGTTCAAAACTATTCATCTTCGTTAATATCTCCTAGAGAAGCTTTCTTTTCTTCGTTAACACGACTGTAACGATTTTCTAATTCTCTTGCATATGCGCGATATTCAGCCATGAGTTTCATGTTCTTTTCTGTTGCATTGGCGCGAGAATAGGATTTGATATTTTGGTCTGTATATAATTCTTCAAAATTATCGGCATTAGAAATCTGCATTTCAGCCCAATATACCTTCATCCACGCAATAATGATTTCAAGTTCAGCGTAAGATAAATCATTTTCAAAATAAGCATGAGGGATTGCATCTGGATAGTCTTCCAAATCAACTTCCTCTACTTCATTATTCTTGTTTCTTATTGCGTGGAATACAGTATAGTCTGTAGGAATTTTAGGAAACTTAAATGCTGCTACGGCACGACGTGCAAGATTAAAACATTCTTCATCCATATCATCTTGTGAAATGAAGCCATAATATTGACCACGAATTGTGGCTCTAAATGGAGGATATAACACTTCGTCCCAGTATTGCATAATTAATTATCTCCTATTATTCTTCGTCTGCCATTTCTCCATCAACACCGTCAATGACGAGTTGAATTCCAAATCTTTTTTCAAGTACTTGAATGACGTTTTGTGAAAGTTCGCCGCATTTGTTAATGGCAACCGCTTTAACGCGTTCTTCACCATAGTTTTTAATGGCGTCTTCGATTTTTGTTCTGTTGCCCATCTTTAAAGTTGCGAAAATTAATCCATCGTCAGCTTTTGTAGCAGGCTTAAAATCAAACTTTTCATCAAACCAATAACCTGCTTCATAAGCGGCCTTTGCTAGACTGTCATTATCATCAAATGAAAAATAGCCCTTCTTATACATACCATAAAGAACTGGATCAGCGATAACGCTTAAAGCCCAGGATAATGGTAATGGTTGTTGTGGGGTTCTTTTGGTTAAATGAATTCTTCTTGTAAGTTGAGGATTTTCAACGTTACGTAAAGTAAACAATACTTCATTCGGACTTGTTTTGATTAAAACGTATTGTTTCTTTTCTTCTGGCATAATATATTCCTTTCTATAAAAAATGGGGGAGGGAGTTATCCCTCCCCTTGGACAACTTTATAGTTGTTGTAAACTAGTTACCGCTACCGCTGCCTTCGTCAGCGACTTTGATGACAGCGTAGTTGTTAGCCATTGCTAAACCAACACCGATGATCTTGTGAGCTTCCCACTTTTCAGAACCAACAGCGTGTTCGTTCTTTTGGAGATATAATTCACCTTTAAGAGCGACTTTGACTGGTTTGGCATCACTTGGGAGAATGAAGACGTATGATGGATCATAGAACCATTCTTTGTTGGAATTATCAACTAAGTAGTTTGGTAATTCAACGCATTTTGCGCCTTTATAAACTTGGATAAAGCCGTACTTTCTGATATCTTGAGAATCTTCAAGGTTTGGATAACCGCCTGTTGTAGCAGCTAATGGGTTGTAAAGGTTTTGTAATGAACTGTAGGAACCAAAGATTGATGGAACACCATATTGTTTAACATATGGCATAACTGCATCAATAGCAGCACCTAAGTCCGCAGCTGGTGTAACGATTGCACCAGTTTCTTCACCGATTCTACCATAGCCAGCAACTGGAGTACCAGATGCTAAAGCATTGAATACTTCTTTATAAACGATTTCTTCGAAACCTTCTAAGACGTTGTTATAAAGTTCAGCTAATGTTTGTGTACCGAGGATGATTTCTTCTAATGTGACGTAAACAGCAACTGTTTCAACATGTGTTTCTGGTGAGAAGAACTTGTTGGCTAATCTTGCTGCACGATAGATACCACCACGAGCACCTTTGCTAATTGTTAATTTAGCACGGTTTTTGCCGATTTTTTCGATGTTGAAGACGACTTCAGCATCACGAGCAAAAGTTTTAACTTCTGCAAATCCGCCTAAAACGCTTTGTAATTTCTTTGGCATGATTTCATCAACAGATTCTTCGATTAAAGCGAATGCACGGTCTTCGACTGCACGAATTTCTCTTGGAGTTGGGTTTTCACCTAAGCCAAGTTCTTTCATGATGCCTTTAACTGCTGCTTCATTAGTGTCTTCTGCTGAGAAATTTGCGGCTGGTTTGCCTTGAAGGGCAGCCATTAAACAAAGTTTTAATTCGTTTGTCATATTCTTTTACCTCTTTCTCAACTACTTACCAATGAATAAGTAGTGTTTGCCAGCGTCACCGTTTGGCATTGTTTCCATATCGAACCAATCATCTGCGGATTGGCCATCACCGCTCTTAACTTCAACGATCATACCTGCAGCAATAGCTTCTGCTAAACCTTTGTGGTCGGAAGCTTCACCGTCAGCCATGAATTCATCGCCTGGGATTAAGAGGACGCAACGTGGATTTTCGTTTTTGAGTTCTGTTGCATAATATTCATCGCCATTACGAACAGTATTTAATGGGTCATTGTAAACGATGAACATTGGTTTGCCTTCTTCCCAAGCAACGATACCGTCTTTGGAAATTGTGCAAATTGTGCCGTTTTCAATGAATTTGCCATCTTGAACACAGAGATCTGCTTTTGCATCTTCTGCGACTTCCATTTGAGCAACAACGAAACCTGGTAATAAACCTTTAAGATTGTTAGCTTCAATATAATGGAAGGTTGGTAATAAATCATAAAAAGCCATGTTATTAGTTACCTCATTATCTACCTAATATTCTATGAATATAGGAATTTAACTTGTCTTCTGCGGTTGTATTTTTATGTGGTTCTGGAACCGCAAATGGAACCGGTGCAGCGCTGAAGTTTTCAGCTTCTGCATTTTCCTTATAAATTTTTAATAACTTGAGTTCGAGTTCTTCAAAAGTGAGAGTATCAAGTTCATTCATAAGGTTGTTTCTTACTTCATCAGTAAGTTCGTAACTGTTAATAAGAGTTACTTTTTTCTCTCTTTTAAGGGCTTCAAGTTCTGCTCTTTCACTATCAGTAAATGAGGCAGGACTTGTGTTTTCTTGTTGATTTTGTTCTTCACTTGCTGCACTCACTTTCGAATTAGTTACAGCGACTTCAGCACTTTGATTATTGGCTGCTGGAGTAGATTCTTGAGAATCATTTGCAAACTCGTCAGGAGTCTTGTCACTTTCAGTAGGCACTGTTGTAGTTGCCTCTGTTGTAGTAGTTGTTGTTTGATCGACTGTGAAGTCCCCATCTCCAGAGTCAGTAAACTCGTTACTACTTGTGAAATCTGTGCCTGTTTGCGCAGTGTCTTCTAAGTCTTCATAAACAACATGTGTTTCAACAATTTTGCCTAATGTAACTTCGCCATCATCACTCAAGGTGTAGTAGAGTTTCATTAATTTGACTGAACCATCGTAATAAGAGTAGAAACGATAGATGCCACAATCATCATAGAAATCTACTGCATATGTGTAATATTCATTACCATATTCTCGATTGACTGCGTCAGAAACTTTTGCGCAAATGTCGCCTCAGGAGAGCTTCAAAAATTCGGTTACATCCATGTTTTTGGTTTCTCCTAATTGATCAGTTTTTCCTTCACAATAGTCTTTGAGTATTTTCATCTTTTCTTCAAATTGTTCATCTAAAGCAAAGAATGCTGAACCAGTGAAGGCGGGTTCTTGATCTTTCCCTAAAACACTAACACCAATGAAATGTCCTGCAGTGAATTCAATGTTTTTCAAGTGTTTTCTTTCGTCATAGTTAATGTTGTACTTTACAGTACTTGGATCGAGTTCTAAGGATTGACTATGACCTTCAATCTTCTTAGCAATTTCTCCAACCTTACCGGGACGTTCTGTGTAATAAACTGTATCACAGACTGCCCACATTTTGCCGTCTTCATCCTCTTCGAAGGTGATTTCCCCGCAAGGGTCGACAACACCATAAATGCTTTGTTCTGTGGCATGTCCCACAAAATCATCTTTCTTCTCATCATAATAACTTACGATAGGAGTATAAGGAAGTGATTTAATGAGTTCTTCACTGAACTCGTCAGAGAAGAAACGATGGTCAGCTGTTTCACCTTTATAGAAAACACGAAGTTTTCCGCGGGAGAAACGCTCATTTTCATTTCCGCTCTCTGTGACAAAGGATAAGGTTGCAGGTCAACGGAGATCAACTTTTGGTTTACGTTTGAACATTGCAATATCCTCTTTTACTCATTACCTTCATTGTCATCATTTGACTCGTCATTATTGCCTGATGGCTCAATTCCAGGTTTTTTGGACTCGTCATCAGATTTTTTAGAAGGGTCATCCTTACCATCTTCATCCGCTCTATCTTCTGCAGTTTGAGTGTAAGAAGTTTGCATAGGAGTGATTTGAGTAAGATCTAAGAACGATTCAAGATTGAAAGCATCTTGAATGTGTCTTTGTTTTATACCAGACGCGACGATAAAATCTAATTTACCAACACCAAGTGTGGCATTATCTTTATATCTTTTCACATCTTCGTCTTGATTATATGGCGAGATTGGTAAAATATCAATATTTACCTCATACCCCTTCGAATCCCATTTGAATTCTAGTCAGTTATTTAAACAAACGTTGAGGAAGTTAACATATTGATTTACGAATTTTCAAACAAATGCTTTGTCTCTGACTAATCCTAATTTGAGGGCTGTTACTGAGTCGGAAGTGAAGATGCTGGCATTGAAACCCGCATTATTGAAGATTGCCTTATAGGCATTTGCTAATACTTGGGTAGCACTGTCATCATCATCAGAAATCTTATCAACATGAACATCACCATAAGTTGTGATTAATCTTGCTTTATCGCCATTATCAACAATTTTCTTTAAAGATTTATGAAGGGCTTTAACTTCATCAACTTCGAAGATTAATTGATCTTCATAGTGAGGAACTGTGTGAACAACTAAATATCTTAATAAGTTGTCACTTCTTTCCAATTCATTATCTTGGTATTTTTCGTAATCAAGAATACCACCTAAGATGTAAAGTAATGTAGGAATACCCTTTTCATTCATGAGAACCGCAGAAGAGAATGCTGGATCAAGGATTTGCCAACGATAGTTTGTGGAATCTGCCTTGAATTTATTATATTTCTTCTTCATTTCTGATGGTCAACTCTTTAAGAAGTCTTTAATTTTTTCTTCGGAATATCCTAAATCAGTGAAGTAGGAGAAGTCGAATTCAATAATATAAGTGCCATATTGAGTTTGACCAATGGTTCTACAATATTTTTCAGGTAATAACAACATACTTAATGTCATACTATCTTCATCTAGGAAAGTAGTAAAGAATGTTGAACCTGTTGTAAAAAGTCTAATTAAAAGTTCTGGGAACTTTGTTTCAAGCGCCAAGCCGTCAACTAATTCTAACATCTGACTATAAATAAGTTGAAAGTCAGCATCAGCAATTTGTTTTCTAGCTTTAGCTTTACTTTTTGTATATACTCTATGCGGAGTAACTTTATATTGCCAAGTAAACATTTGGGCTAAATAGTTAATTACTGACGCATAAATTGGGTTTGTAATATATAATTGTTTTGATGTTTCAACTAAATTTTCCTTATTAGTAATTGAATCTAATAAGAGTTTGCGGACTGCTGCCGCATTTTGAACTTCTACTGTAGAATAGACAGAGGTTTCGCCTTGTCTATTTTTACGTGAAACTTCATCGTTATAAAGATTTTCAAAACCTTTTGCACGATTTACCTTAAAGTTGACATTAGTGTCTTTACTTTTTTCTTTAGGCATATCTAACCTCCGCTAATCAAAGAAGGATATTTGTCGTAATCCTTTGGACATTTTACGTCTCTTTTTATAATAGTCTAATTCAAAATGTTTGTTTACGCCATAAACCATATATTCCATCATGGAGAAAAAGTCCTTTTGAATACTGGTATCACGACGAACAATTTTTAATGTATTACTGAGTTGGTCTGATGTATTTACTATATCAAGGTTACGAAGTTCCATTTCTGCTTTATCCATTGTTTGATAAACTTGTAAGAAATGTTTTTGTCTCTTGATACTCATTTGAGTGAATGATTTATTCTGACTGTAGAGTGAGAGCGCATCAGATAATTTTATAGGGAATGTAATGGCTCCTGTACTCATTCTTGAGAAGAAGAAGAAGTGAATTTCTTCACCAGTCTTACCACCAGATTTTATCTCATAACATATTGTCTTCTCTTTTGGATATTTTCGCAAATCTTTGCTTGCATTATCTGGAGGATTTATAATTCCTAGTCCTTCGTATAAAATTCCTTGCTTGTCTCGTGTTTCCTTATTAAGCCAGTCACGCATGGCCGCGCCAATACCGTTAGCGTCGTAAATAAGTAACTTGGCATTATAAGTAAGGACTAGTTTCTTAAACTCATTCGCAATTTCCATATAGTCAGTAGAAGGAATGGTTAAGAGGTTAATGAATTTATAAGTGAAATAATGTTCTTTAGGAATGACTCGGGCAACACCGACTGCCGTTTCGGCAGAACCATCCTTAGCCATATCGGCGCATATTACATAAAATTCATTATTTTCTACTGCCATATCTGAACGCTTATCTTTGAGTTCAATAAGTTTAACCTGGCGTAACGCCGCAACGACTGATGAGCTGAAGGCCGCACCTTGAGGCGCATCACTCCAACGACTCAAGTATTCTCTAGCAAAAGATGCAGGAGAGAAAGAAGGAGAATTTCTAACTTCATCAATTTGTTTTTGAGCGGTTAAACCAAGTTTTAATGGTATCATATATGTTCCACCAAGAACAAAATACTTGTCTGGTTCTAGGATAGACATACATAAAATTTCTAATAGTTTTTGATAAGCAAAGGTTCCTTGATACCCCGCAGTAGTAATATATATTTGTTGAGATTGCGGTTCATTTGGATTAATTAAACCATTTGCCATTGTACGAGGTCTGTTAAGTAATGGAATATAAACTTCGTTAACTTTAGTGGCATCTTGTTCAATAATTTCTTCGAAGATTAATGATTCTCTACGAAGACCTCTGACGTTACCTAAGTCAAGATGCGAACCATTTTTAAAGGCAAATTCTACATAGTCTGCGCCCATTTTATAGGCATCAAGTAATTTGCCTGCAATCTTACGTTTTTGCATCTCGTTCGCGAGGAGCGGGAATTTTACTCATAGGTCATCGACGACTTTTTGCTTTGCGATTTCAGCCGCTTGTTTATTTGTACCAGCGGTAATAGTTGTGTTATGGCGAGGAATAAACATACAGTGTAAATAACGATCTAGGTCTGCCAAGAAAGATTTAGAAGTACCACGGCTAAAGAACATATATGAGTTATTGCCTCTTGCCATACAACGCATAATCATACGTTGGAAAAAGAACAAATGAAAGTGACTTGATTTCGGAGTAATCAAGTCTACGAAGTAGTCAGGATATGCAATAAAAAAGTTAAGAAAATTTCCAACTTCTTCAAAGTTTTCATTAATTCTTTTCTTTGTTAAGAAGCCTGTATGGTCCTGCTCATCTTCATCCAGGAAATTAAAATAGTCTTCAATTTCTGAATCTATGGAATCATCAAAAATGTCGTCTGATATAAGTCCCATTAGTTCTCCTTACGTTTAATTGTTGGCGCAACTTCTTCATCTTCGCCAAGATCTTCTTCATCTTCAGCAAAATTATGTTCTGTTGCGACAGTATCATTTTCTGTTTCAATCTCGCCATCATCAGGCATAGCATCCATTAAATCAGATAGAGGAGTGGCCTGTGTCGCCGCATTGAAGTGTTCTTCTTCAGTTTGTTCTAATCGTTTTTTCGCGAGTTGTTCTAAGAGTGGTTGTAAACCTGTTGCTTCTAAAACCAATGATCTAAGGGTTTCTTGCATATCTTTGATACAACCATCTACTTCATCTCTATCATAACCATCATAGAATTTGAATTTGAAACCTTGTTTTTCCATGTAATCGTAAAGTTCAGCGACTGTTGTAATGTCGTCTGTCTTTGTTTCTTGAATAAGGTTATCAAGGTCTGCTTGCTTAGCGAATGTATTCCAAGCGGACGAAAAGTCTTTAATTGCTTTTGCGTCTTTCGCTCTAACAGCTTCATCAATTTCAATTTGAAGTTTACAAAGAGTTTTAATTGCTTCTTTTTGAAGTGGGTTAGTAATATTGTTTGCTTTAAGCGTACGTGTATAAATTGAGTCGAGTTTTATTAGCTCTTCGAAAGTGTATTGCTCGCCCCATTTTAGATGACCTCTTTCGATGTAGGACTCTTTCATTGGTGGCAAGCGATTTAAAATTTGCGCAAAAGAACGGCACTTTTCCCATTCGCGGTTAGTGCGTTTTCATAAATCTTTAGTGCTTGATTCGTATGCTAAATTAGGGCGATTTTCTTGTTCGTCCAACATACCGATTGTATATTCTCTAAAAATATCTTCGTTGTATTGTTCCATCAAGGAAATCCAAATTTTTGGCATCCATGGAAGATTATATGTTCTACAGAAAAATTCTGCATGTTCTAAATTGTTGTAATCTAAGTGACTATTGATGCAATCGAAACAAATTGTTTCGCCACTTAGCGGGTTATTACTGAACATAAGTTCTGCTTCTTTTCCGCATTGTGGGCATCTTCCTTTTTTAAATGTTATCATAGAGTACTCCTATCATCACTATTATAATGCAACGATTTTTAAAAGACAAAAATACAAAATTAGGTATCATTTTTAGTTTCTATTTTTGATATAAGTTACAACCAATAATAATCTAGTTATATAAGTGAGGTAGAATATGATTTTATCACCTGAAAAGAAAAAGAAATTGCCTATAGAAGACAGTGAAGAAGAAAACTATTGTTATTATAGTGAAGATGAAGAAACTGATGCTGACGAATTAAATGAAATCATATCTCAGCTTCAAGATAGTGGAGTGGACCTTAGCGCTCTATTTGATGATAGTTGGAAATAATTATAGAATATAAGAGATAGATTTCAAAATTGAATAAAAGTTTGGTGAAAGCCAAACTTTTTTTGTATAATAATGATAGATTGGAAAGGAACTTTTTATGATTGTATTAAGTATCATATTATCTATAATATGTGTAATATTACTTGGCTTAAGTATCTATGCTTTCAACCTAAGTCGAAGTTGTCGCCGCATCAAAGACGACTTAGCGCAAGCTAAAGCGAAGCGGGACAAGTTTGAAGCTCTCGCGAACCTTTACGAAGAACAAAATAAAGACCTCCATGAAAAATTACTACAGAAGGAAAATGATGCTGGTTTCGCGCAAGGTCAACAAGTTCAAGGAGAAGTCCAAGTACGCGATGTCGCCGCAGAACTAAATAGTCTTAAAGAACAAAAAGAGATAGAGGCTTTGAAAGTCTCAGGCCTAGCGTTTACCAATTACATGTTTCTTCAGTCTCTCGCGACTTCTAAGGAAGAGCAATTACAGGTAGCAAACGTTACTCATGGCCTGGAGAACCGCAATAGAGAATTGTTAGAGGAACAATCCACTCTTCAGGGTGATGTGAAAAATTTACGTAATGAATTGAACCGATACCTTGCCATTAGAGAGGTTGTCGATAAAAGTATCAACGACGTTATTTGGTCTCCGATTTTGAAGGAAAAAGAAGCCAAATTGGTAGATATCTTAGATGAACTCAAGGATTTATATCCAGATCTTGCGATAGATTTCGCCAACATTGAGTGGAAGAAAATATGGATGCCGCAACTTCAAGAATTGGGCAGTGCCATCGATAAAGTTAGAGGTATTTATAGATTAGTATTGAAAGGTACTAAAAGTTGGGTAGTCGGCATAGACCCACACGATGCGCCGATACTGGCCAGTTACGTCGGTCAGGCTGTGGATATCAAGGAAAGATGGTATCAGCATGTTAAAAAGATGGTCGGCGTAATGAGTAAGGGCAATGAAAGATTATATAATTATCGACCTGAAGATTTTGATTGGTGCATTGTACAACAAGGTAGTAATGTAGATTTAAATGAAAGTGAAAAATACTGGATTGATTACTATTGCTGCACCGATGCACTCAACAAGAAAAGGTAGTCGGCATAGACCACACTGAAAAAACGGGTATACAAAAAACGTCACACACGATCTTTTGACCAGAGGGGTGCGGGGAGATTTGCGTTTTTTCCGAGAAAAATGAATATACCCCCCGTGTAGGTTAAATATATACTGCGTATATAAAGACCGACCCCACCCCTATTTGTAGGTTAAATCTATTCCGTTTGGTATATACACGCATACGCGTATTATAATATATATTGCGTTGCGTGTTTTCTTTTATCTTTTTATATATTGCGTTGCTTTGCGTGTTTTAAGGCGTTTTAAGGCGTTTTTATTGCGTGATAATGTTTTTATATATTGCGTTGCTTAAATTGTCTTAAAATGTCTTTTTTAATTGTTTTATTTATTTATTATTTATTTGTTATTTATTCATTATTTATTCGTTATTTATTCAATTTTTTTTCATTTTTTAATATATATAAATATATATTACTTTTTATTTAAGTGAGTAAAATAAAAAACTTTTATCAAACCTATTGACATATTAAATAAATTGCGCCTATAATAAGTCATCAAAATTACAAACCACCAAACAAAAAAAGGTTGCTCGTAAACCTTAACACAAAACGGGCGCAAATGTTCTTTGAAAACTGAATAGTCCAAATCAAAAAAAGACCACTAGCGAGTATGTGCGCGATAATGGGGCAAACTTTGAGATAGGACAAGTAAAGCGCAAATCATACCTATATGCGACTTGAAAACAAACACAAAAGAAAAGAGGAAAAAATTATGAAAAAGGCAATTTTATTAAGCATTTTAGCACAACAACAACAACAAACCAAAAAGACAACAAGACAAGATATTATCTCACTCGTTGCAAACCTCGTGCAAAAGCACATTAAAGACAATGCCGAAATTAACGGCATTAACTTAACACGCGACCAAATCGGTGTTAATCTCGGTGAAGTCGTTGAAGTGATTATGAAATCACTTTATAGAAACAAACTCGCCAAATCTTCCAGCAATCAACACTTTGACTTAACCGCCAAAGGTGAAAAAGTAGAGGTTAAGTTTACAACTAGCGACGCCTATGCGCACCCAATCAACAAGAACGAAAAAGTAGGTTATTACTTAATCGTTGCTTATAGCAAAAAACTCGGTGGTATGGTGTTCAAAGTCCCATACGAAAACCGAAACGAAATTGATACAAACAACCAAGCGCGTATCACTATCAACCAAAAACAAAAGTTCTTTGATAAAGAACTCACTGCAAGAGTGTTCGGGGCATAATCCCCGAACCTCTTAAAGAGTTAACCGCAAAAGTAGGTTAATTCTTTAAGAGGTATCTATCACCTCAGTAAGATAGACGGAATACCTATATCTTCCGCAAATGTAGGTTAGCACAAAAGGGAGGTGCTGTAAAAGATAAGGTCAATCCGCGTCCTACCTCGTGTTAATGGTAGGTTGTAAGGGTCTCAAAGAATGCCCAAGAGAGTACTGCGTAAAACGAGGGAAAAAGTAGGTTAGAGGCAAACCACGGATAGACAACAAAGACACTATCAAAAAACTCGGGTCAAAGACCTTGCGCCGTGCCAATGTAGGTAGACGGAAAACCGCAAAAGTGGGGAGTGGGTATTCACTCCTGCAAGAGATAGACGGAATTGAAGAAAGGTAGGTTAAAAACTATGGCAAAAGATTTATTACAAGCAATTTACTATCACGAAATGCGCTTAAAATTATTGCGCAGTTGCCCATCGGCAAACAAATCACTCAAAAACAAAATCACACAACTTGAAAACGAACTCCACGCGTTAAAAGTGCGCTATATGACCGCATACTAGACGGAATTGAAGAAAGGTAGGTTAAAAAATTATGGCTTTCAATTTCAAAGAAGAACTCATCAAAGAGGGTAGAGAACTCCAAAGTAGGTTAATCGCCTACAAGAACCTTCCGCAGACGGAAAGTTCAAAAGAGGGTATGGAACGTATCAAATGTAGGTTAGATATGATTAGCACATACCTTCGTGTAAAATATAACATCATGGCTTACAAATAGACGGAAAAACCTTCCGTCCTTAGCCAAGCCTTAAATGTAGGTTAGGGCTTGGCTAAGGGCAGACGGAAAGTGGTGCAAACCACTTGCAAGCAACCCTTAAAAATGTTATAATAGTAGCGTAGAAAGAAAGGTAGGAAAAACAAATGAAAGATTACGCAGACGGAAAATTAAACATCTATATTGATATGGATGGCGTGCTTGCTGATTTCTTCGGCGAGCCAAACAACCTCAAAAGGTTTGAGACGGAAAAGGGCTTCTTCCGTAGGTTAAAACCCTTCAAAAAGAATGTCCAAGCGGTTAGAAAGTTAATCGCAGACGGAAAACACAATGTGTTTGTCTTATCGGCAAGTCCAAACGAACGCGCTGATACCGACAAGAGATTATGGTTAGCGCAATATATCCCCGAACTCGAGACGGAAAATGCCATTATTATGAGAAATGGCGAAAACAAGACCGACTATATGAGAACGGCAGACGGAATTCTCTTTGATGACTACGGCAAAAATATCCAACAATGGTTATGTAAAAATCTCGGTTGTAATAGAGCCGTAAAGATTAGGACAGACGGAGACATAGCCGATGGACTTAAAGCCATTCACTTATTCCCAAATGCATTGATAAATGCGTAGACGGAAAATGACACTAGGGGCTTGAATTGAGCCCCTAAGTGTGATATAATGATAGCGTAGCGAAAGAAAGGTAAGGTAAACAATATGCGCGAATACATTAACACACAAACAGGAGAAATCATACACACAGACGGATTTCGTTTACACGCATACAAGGTCTTAAAGAACGGAGACCACACAACAAGACTTGGAGATGTAATTTCTCTAAAGAAATATAGACGGAAACAAGCCCGTCAAGCCGCCAAGCATCTGGATGCTCTGTTGTAGGTTAAAACTTAGACGGAAATCAAGCAAGCCAGACGGAATCCGTCGTGGGGTGAGACGGAAGTAGGTTAAGAATATCAAGCAGACGGAAACTGAAAAATACCCCTTGCAATTCGCTAAGAAAGAGTTTATAATTAGTAGTGTGAGGTAAAGAAAAAGATAAAGAGAACCTCGCAGACGGAAAATGAAAAAAGTGGTTGAATACCCCACTTAAAAATGATATAATATATATGTAAGAAAGGTAAGGTAAAAAACTTATGACAAAGAAAACAACAAAGAAAGCATACGAAACAAAGGTCTCAGACGGAAGAATTGAAATCAAGTTAATCGTTCCAACCACAGACGGAAAGGCGCATACAGCCAGCGCACCAAACCCATTCGTGTGTCAAGTGGAAGACGCAGACGGAAAAATGGTTATGAAACAATTAACCAAGAAACAGACGGAAGCCTTCTTGTTTGACCAAATCAAGCAATACATTAAAGCCCAATAGGGCAGACGGAAATAAGTAAAAACTACTTGTTTCTCTAATGTAGATATGATATAATATCTATGTTAGAAAGATAAGTAAAGGAAAGGTAGGGCAGACGGAAATGAAAAAAGTTGTAATGTATGGCAAACATAGTAAAATTGCATTATACACTGGTAGTGAGACGGAATGTAAAAGATACATTCTAGGTATATGTGAACCGCTCGCAGACGGAAGACGTATCTATCGTAAGTTAGATATGCCAGACGGAACAGTCTATGATATAGGGCAACCCGTTATGTATCAAATTGTTGACGCGGCAGACGGAGAAATTGGTATCTACAATGAGCCAGACGGAAATCAGCCACCGATAATAACGGGCTAGACGGAAATGAGAAAAAACCACTTGTTTCTCTACAAGTATTATGATATAATACTTGTATAGAGATAAGTAAAATGCTTATCCAAGTTGTCTTAAATCCTCCTTACAACTACATGCAGACGGAAACAAGAAAATCCCTCTTGTTTCTACATAGGTATTATGATATAATACTTATGTAGAGATAAGAAAGTTAGTAAGTCCCACAAAGAAGTGGGCAGACGGAAATCTCAAAAAGGTCTTGAATATCATTGAAAAAAATGATATAATAAAGACACAAGAGAAAATGAAAGAGTTGTAAGTCGCTTGAAACCAAGTAGGGCGCAGACGGAAATCAAAAAAATCTCTTGAATTGAAATCGCATTTATGATATAATAAATGTGTAAAGAAACTTAACCCATCTTCCACTTTGAAAAGGAAACGGGCAGACGGAAAACTGAAAAACCACTTGAAAGATAATTCAAGTTATGCTATAATATCTATGTAAGATAAGAAAGGGGAAAAATTATGGCAGAAAAGAAACAATGGGAAATGAACGAAACCCAAAAATCATTCGTTGAAATCTTAAGAGCAAATAGGGAAAACTACCCAGACGGAATGACCTTAAGAGAAATCAAAAAGGTCAGTGGTATCGCCTTCAAAACAGGTAGCATTAACACCTTAAAGACCAAAGGTCTTGTCAACACAGACGGAAAACGTGAGTTCGTTGCCGATATCGTGTATGACAACGAAGTCATCGGTCATAAGTCCTATGCCGATACAGTCTACGCTCTCGTGGACTAATCGGTAGGCAAAGCCCAGACGGAAGGGCTTAAATGCCCTTCCCCCATTACAATGGGTTCAGACGGAATTTAACTACCTACCTTTCACCCGACTGAACCTATTGTAATGGGTGGGCACGCTCACCCAGACGGAAATCGGTTCTTCTAGTATACCACTCGCCTACGGAAAAGGAGAAAAGACTAGACGGAATTGTTTGGCTAACCGAGATTAACCAACCCCATGCCGTAGATATGGAACTAGACGGATGACGATTTCACCACTTTACCAAGAGCGCAGAAAGGGTTTAGAACACAACTAAGGATAAATGTGCGTATTGGTCTAACTGAGCCGGAAGTAGGTTAGACCCCACGAGACGGAAAACATTAAAATCTCTTGTATCTCTATTGTTATTATGATATAATAATAACATAAGGAGAACCCATTAAAGAGTTTCCACTACCACAACTGTGTGTGAAGAGGTTACCAAGTGAGCGCGTAGACGGAAAACTTTGACGAAAGTTTTTAAGGGGCTATGTCCAAGACCAGAATAGGTTATCTAGATTATATAGCAGACTATCACACAACTATATAACTGTTGCCTTGCGGTAGACGGAAACTCTTTAATGGGGCGAAATGAGAAAACTCCAGACGGAAGCGAGTGAACTTCCCTTAAAATCACTCCAGTTAATTGGTTGCTGACCTAACCATCCGCGCAGACGGAAACCTCCTGCCCATCTCCATTACTTACCATATCCCTTAATGTCGTTATTAAGTAGGTTATGAAAGTTGGAAAGTTGAAACTCACAGACGGAATAAGGATAACAACCTAAACGGAGACGGAATTAGAAACAAACTACTTGTTTCTAATAGGTATTATGATATAATACTTATATAGAGATAAGTTAAAAAAGGAAAGGAAGGTAGACGGAAATGAGAAACTATAACACCTATCTAAAAGGTATGGAAAAAGGAAACAGCGAAAAACTATTCTTCTTAGACAAAATTAACCTAGACGGATTTAACACCATCATTGACTTCGGTTGCGGCAAAGGTGATATATTGAAAGCGTGCGCAGACGGAAAGCGCTTACTCATTGGTATTGACCACGACCCTATTATGCGAGAAATCGCGCAAAAGAATGTGCCTAGTGCGACATTCTTACCTAAGTTAGAAAAACATATGCTAGACGGAAAAACTCTCATTATCTTCTCGTCTGTCCTTCACGAAATTGAAGACTACTGGACGGAATTAGAGAAACTCCTCAAAGGTAGTCATGCAACAGTAGTCGTAAGAGATATGCGCTTTACTGGGACAGACGGAACATTAGACAAGACGGAATTGGCTAAAATCGTTCATAAGTCTAACCCACATATGCTCGCTGAGTTCGTTGAAAGATATGGTTTGAGTAGACGGAAAGACCTCTATCATTGGCTCTTAAAGTATTCTTATGTTGACAACTGGGAATTAGAACTCAAAGAAAACTATTTCAGTTTTGATTACAGCAAACTCTTTGCGCTTGGTAAAGTAGTTTATGAAAATAACTATACACTAGCGTTCAAGAAAAAGAAAGTTAAACAAGATTACGATATTGATTTAACAGACGGAACACATACTCAGTTAATTATTAAGTTAGACTAAAAGGAGACGGAATTATGACCTTAGAATTAACCTATAAAAGTGAAGGCACACTCAATGTCAACATTGATGAATGTGTTAAAGATTATAAACGACTACTTGCAAACGGAAGCGATTGCACTGTTGAAGAATACGTTGATGACTTTTGGGCGGGATTAGATGACCCTATCTATTACTGTGATAACAACGAAGAATTACAGACGGAAATCTGTAATGCGATGAAAAAACAACTCGCCTTTGAAATAAACTAAAAAGGAGACGGAATTATGAGAAAAGTTTATGCGCTACTTGTAAAGAAAAATCATACCGACCACGGTTATCTCCCTGTTGCAGTTCAATTCTCTTTCAATAAAGAAGAATTAGACGGAATTGCGGAAGCCATTAACAATCAAGTAGACGGATGGGGTTCTGCAAAAGTGGAAGAAGTAGACGGAAGCGTTGCTGAATGGAACTTCCCACATCCATACTAGACGGAAATGAGTGAAACTACTTGTTTCCTTAATGTAGATATGATATAATATCTATGTTAAAGAGATAAGTTAATCTCTAATCTACCATGACCAAGACGGAACAAGTCGACTAACCGTTGCGGGGTACAATCCAAGGTCAGACGGAATTGTGAAAGTGAGTAGCGTGCCGCACTGGCATAAGTCGCGTGAAAATGGACACACACGGTAGACGGAAAATAAAAATTGCCTATTTACAAGCAATTAAAAGCGTGCTATAATTAAGGCACAACAAAGGTAAGAAAAGAAAAAAAACGAAAGGAAGGTCAGACGGAAATGAAAGTATTAGTTCTTGACACTGAAACATTAGGGGTCGCCGACCCATCAGTCTACAACTTTGGTTATCTAATTTATGATACCGTAGACGGAAAAACACTAGTAGAAAGAGATTATATCTCGACGGAAATCTACGACAACCACCGCGAAATGAGTAAGGCATTTTATAAAAATAAAATCCCACTCTATGAACAACGCTTAGCAGACGGAAGTTGTAAGAAAATGAAATGGTCTTATGTCTTGCGAATGTTCAAAAGGGACATTAACAAGTTTAAGCCAGACGGAATCTTCGCTTACAATAGTGGCTTTGACTTCCGCGCCATCGCAAAGACTTGCGAAAAGTTAGGGACTAAGACTAACCCTACATCACACGGAATTAGGGACATTTGGAAAGGTTTGACCGACCCGTTGATTACCTCAACTCCTGAGTATCAAGATTTCTGCAGACGGAATGGTTATATGACCAAGCACGCTAAACCAAAAGTTAGAGCGACCGCGGAAATTGTATACCGCTACCTTACGGGGCAGACGGAATACGAAGAAGAACACACTGCTCTTGCTGATAGTAAGATAGAATGTGTTATCCTACAAAGGGCGTTGGCAATTGCCAGCGCCTAGACGGAAAGGAGTAATTATGGTAAAATTATCTATTACATTAGGCGATGATAACAACAAAGAATATCGCAAAGAAATTGAAGTAGAAGTAGACGGAACCACCGCTCTTCTTATTAGAGACCGTTGTCGCACAGCCGACCCTGATGACTATGGTCGCGCGTGGGATAATATGCTCTATGCTATTGAAACACAATACCCAGACTTACCACGAGATTGGTATGTCTACCACATTGAAAGATAAGGAGACGGAATTATGTTAATTAAAGTTAAACAACCAGACGGAACAATAAGAGAAATTAACCTCAAAGATAGCGATATCCTCGAGTTCGCAGATTGGTGGAAACTTACACCACTCTCACCACAGACGGATGTTGATGATGCTTTCTATGAAGCCAACCAAATTATTAGCGAAACCTTGGCTAATGAATATCCAAAAGACTTAGAAGATTATGGTTATGCTGAATGGGAATACGTTGAAGAAGACGGAATTGACTACCACGATGTGTTCCATGATTACTTCCATGAAGTTATCAATGATTGGCAGACGGAAAGTAGAAAAAACTACTTCTTAGAACAACTTGATTATGGTTATGCCGACCTTGAATACTTCAAAGAAGATGATGAGTATGTCTACTTCCGCGCAAAACGAAGTGAGTTCAGATAAGAGAGACGGAATTGTCTCTCTTTTCTTTTTTTTTATGGACGGAATTCCGTCTGGGCGTTCCGTCTATTCATCTTCCGTCTGCCATTGTAGGTTAATTGATTTCAATGATTATGTTGCTATTCTTTCCCGACAATCTTGTTATCCTACTTTGAAGTTAACCTACTTCGCGCCGTGCGGTTTGTAGGTTAATGGTCGCGGGGTGGGGCCCCAAATGTAGGTTAAAGAACCTTTAAGCAGCAGCAGCTATAAAGGATTTTTGGGACCTCGTAGGTTAAAAATTGGGGTTGAAAAAATTTTCTGTAGGTTAATAATGAACTTTTCCTTGACATTTCCGAATGTAGGTTAATACAGATTCCGCCTGCGGCGCGGTTGTAGGTTAAGTAGGTTAATTAAAGCAGCAGCAGCCGCACCATATTGCATATTTGGGGTTAACCTACACTTTTGTGGGTTAATTTAGTTGTTAATTAGTACTTGACATAGGATCTTGTAGGTTAATAAAGTTAACAACTTTTTATAATATGTTTGTTGTTAGAAATTTTTCTGGACAAGATCGATTGTAGGTTAATAAAAAAATAAGTGAAGTTTTGCTTGAACTACCCGAACGGGTGTGCTATAATTATTTATGTAAGGTGAAAGAAGAAAAAGAATTAGAAAAAAATAATTCAAAAATGTCTTGACCGATACCCCAAAAATATGATATAATATATATGTAAGGTAAAGGAAGAAAGAAATTAAGAATTAAAATCTAATTAAAAACTTCTTGACCTAACACAAAAGTTATGATATAATTAAAGTATAAAGAAAAGGAGAAAATTAATTATGGCTAACAAAAACACTTGGCAAATCAACGACACTCAAAAGGCTTTCTTAGAAGCCTTAAAGGCTAACAACGGTAAGGCTACCTTATTTGAATTAAACTACTTCAAGGGTTACAACTTCAAATCTGGTTCCATCAACGCCTTAATCGGTAAGGGCTTAGTCAAAGCCGAAGATGAAGTCACCTACGAATGTGACAAGGTCTACAACGGCGTCAAAGTCGGTACCGTTAAGGTCACTGCTAAGGTCTACGAATTAGTAGACTAATAGTAGGGTAACCGAAAACTCAAAGGGGCAATAGCCCCTTTTTTTATTTTTATGTTTTTAACCTACAATCGATCGGCTTTTTACCCGACGGAATTAACCTACAAATTATGTGGGTTAACCACCTTCCCCGAAATGTCGATCGTCACTTTTATGCACTTTTTGCATGGAACCGCGCATCGTATAATCTTTAGTGAAGCAGCAAAAAAGGCTGGATTAAGGCAGCAGTTTATGGCATAATATATATGTAAGGTGAAAAAAGGAAATAAACAAAACCTTATGAAAAATAAATTAGCATAACATTGAAAAAGTTATTGACTTAACTCGAAAAGTGTGCTATAATTATTATACAAGGTAAGTAAAGAAATAAATTATTTCTTTCAAACCCCCTGTGCAACAGCTCCCTACTCGGCGTATACTGCACATTAAAAAACAAAGAAGAGAGTCGAAGCCCACTGAGCAGACAGGGCAGCGCGAAAGGTCCTAAAGTCTGCTCCCTAACATAAGTTGGAACCCCATGACCGGCAGCCGCAAGGCGGGGGCAACGTACCTCAGAGAAATCGCCGAGCACGGGCTTAAATTCCCCGAAGCAAGAGGCAGGTTGATTCCCTGCAACTCTTCCTTATGTATTCCTGTGTGTGTTCCAGATGTTCGGACACCCTATGCGTCAAGGTAATGGCGCAATTGATGGCCGCCCTAGCTAGGATAGTTCGGTCTAGCAGAAACTAGATGGGCGAGATTAAGTTCTCGTTACGGGTGCAAATCCTCGAGTGGTCCCAAAACACCCACGCAGCAGTGACCAGGGTGAGTACTAAGACGTCAAAACGTGAAAGCCCCTGCTGTACCGCGGGCCAACAGCCCCAAGCTTAGATATTAACGCGGTATACAAAAGATTGACAGACCTTGGGAAATCCAATGATAGCGACGGACTGCGGTTCTAACTACAGAGAATAAATAAGGCTCGCCAGCGGCGACTTGGATAGGCTTAAGAGACTAAACACCTGGACGATGAGCATTGCGCATGCATCTAGCCAAAGCGACTCTCGGAGTTGGCGAGATCCAACTGGGTAGGATAGACCCCAATCATTCCGACGCAGCGTCGTGCACTGCTCCTCCAACAAGAATGGGGGATGGACAAGATGAATAAGGCAGTGGTGAGAGTCCACTTTAAACAACCGTTTCTGCACAAAGTCACTCAGCAGAAGAGTTAATCTGCCGTTAGACACAAACGTAATATGTATGTCTCGACTGCCAGAGATAAAGGCTAATAAGTCCATTGGCACGGACCAATGCAATTGGGAGAAACATAGTGTAATGGCTACATGAAACATAGTAGAGGAAAATCCATTAAACTCATCTGGCGTGGTGCGAAACCAGAAGATTGTCATCGTGGTTGGTGACCTATGTAGGCATGATAACAAACCTTATATTGAGGAGCCACTGAGGTAATGGTAACTCCGACGGCAATTGATAGTGCCTTGAAAACTATCCGCGCGGCAATGGTTTGTGACAGTCGCAACTGTCTAGGATCAACGATGTGCTGGCGACACCCTGACTCCTGGGTACGGAGATGCCGGAGAGAAACCGGCACAATAGATTTAGCGTGACTACGGGCGCTTAGTTCAGGGTGAGAACTAAAAAATGCTGAGCCGCTACCGATGACGTGAGTCGGTGGGTTGTTCCCTTATCACAAAAACCCTCGTCCATGTGGGTATAAACAGAAATGGACGTCAGCCAGAGAAAGTGAACGCCAACGGGCGTACTGGAAGTCATGCGGCGGCAAACGTGTGCAGTATCTTTGCCGAGGTACTTATTGTAATCCCTTTGTCTTCGCTGTGGCGCGAAGATCCGCTGATATCTGTAAACTATCAAACGTGCTGGCGCATCAGCGTTAAAAAATTAAATGAATGCGCGTATTTGAGACCTCTAGCCAGGTCTCTTTTTATTTTGAAAAAAATTTTTCCGTCTGGATTATACCACGTTTTACGCAGTAAGTCCAGAGTTTTTTATTTAATTTTGGGAAGGAAAACTTTCGACTTTTTCCTCCCCAAATTTTTGTCCCGAAAAGTATATATTATTCGGGACATTTTTGTCCACTTAACCGGACAATTTGTCCGGGTGGTTAACCTACACATTTTGTGGGTTAACAAAGTAGCAGGCTTAATGTAAATTATACTTGCAAAAGCCGAGTAAGTATGGCATAATATATATGAAAGATAAGAAAAGCATTAAAATAAGTAAAGGAGAAAATACGATGAAACTGAAAGAATTAATTAACGTGATGGATGACGACACAGTAGTCTGTGTTTGTGATGATTATGGCGCGATGACTGATGTTGCACCATTAAAAAACATTGGTGTTAAAAGCCTTATGAACCATTTAGACCGCGGAGTTAATCGTATTTACTTCGATAAAGAAGATGGTTCAATTACTATTGAATTGGAGGATTATGACTATGAGGAAGGAAACGATTAAGGTTAAGGTTGACCAAACCAAATTACCAAATAAAATGCACTTTGATGTGCAACGTAAAACTCATGCGAACGTCTTCCGTGACCGCACGAAGTATACCCGCAAAAGAAAACATAAAAACAAGGAGGATTAATTATGTTTGAAGTAAGAAAATTATATAACCACGAATTAGTCCAAACTTTCCCAACCTACCAAACAATGATCGACTTCATCTGTCAAGAGGCTATGGATTATAACTGCGGTATCTACCGCAAGTGGCCGCAAGATGGTGGCGAATGTTTTGACACGAGTAAGAATGTTTACTTCGTCAAAGAAATTCCCGAAATAGACTAAATAGTTCTGGAATAAACCCGCCAGTTATGTTATAATAAATTATAAAGAAAAGTAAAGGAGTAAATATGGCTAAACCAAAAGAATTCCCTGTTGAAGTTAAGAAAGACGTTAACGGATGTTGGTCCGGTAGCGCGTATTTATTAGATAAGAAAACCAATAAAGTTTTCTGTGTTAGTTGTGCGGTTGCCCCAGGCACTCACAACAATCAAGCAAAACCACAAATCCGTGAAAGATTAAAAGAAATGTGTGCGGAACGCATGGAGTTAAATCCTAACTATGTGCGCATTACACACGAAGAAGCAAACAAAATAGATATGTAAGGAGGAACAGCATGGAAACATCATCATTCAAAGATTATTTAGTTCAAATCGCCAAGTATCCATTACTTCAACCAGAAGAAGAAAAGGCGCTTGCCTATCGTATTCGTGAAGGTGATGAAGATGCGCGTGAACAACTCATCAATTCTAACTTACGTCTTGTCGTTTATCTCGCCAAGAACTACAAATCTAACTTCCTCGATTTAGAGGACCTCGTAATGGAAGGTAACCTTGGTCTTTTTACTGCGGTTGATAAGTTCAACCCAGACTTGGGCAATAGATTTTCAACTTGCGCCACACCATGGATTAAACAAGCCATTATGAAAGCAATTACTGAAAAGGGTAAGAACGTTCGTTTACCAGCCAACGTCTATCAAGCCCTCAACAACATGAAGAAAGCCGTTGATGCGCTCGCAGAAGATGGCATCTTATCACCAACAGACGCGCAAATCGCCGAAAAGATGGGCATTGAAGAAGAAAAGATCGCCCTCTTAAAACAATGGAAGAAAGACACTGTGTCTTTAAGTGTTCCATTAGGTGATGAAAGCGAAGATACTCTTGAAGACTTACAAGCCGACCCTAACGACGAAAGCCCTGTTGCTTACGCAGAGCGTAAGATGGACGAAGAGTTCGTTAGAAAAATCTTGAAGGACTTGCCTGACAGAACCCGCACCATCATGAAAATGAGATATGGTTTGGGTGATGAAAATGACCCAGAAGATTGGCAAAGAGAGCATACTTTGGAAGAAATTGGTGATTATTTAGGTCTAACTCGTGAAAGAATTAGACAAATTGAGAAACAAACCCTCCAAGAACTTAAAGTTCAGCTCGCAAAATACGCTTATTAGTGAAAAATTACGACTAAAACCGTTAAAAACCACATAAAATACCGAGATAAAAGGCACAATTACTTGAAAAATTAACACCTTTTGAGTGAAAAAGTTGTTGCCTTTTATCTAAAAGTGGTATATAATGTTAATGTAAAGATAAGAAATAAACTAAATGACTTCCTCCTAACCAGCCTTCTCGTGGCGAAGTCGTGAGTAGGATACTTCCGAAACAAATTGGGTTAAGGTGAAAAAAGTTGTTGCTTAACCGTAACAACTAGCGTAAGATAAAGATAGAAATAAAAAGAAAGGAAAATGTCTAACTTTTATGGCAGAAAAACAATCAAAGTTCACAGTCAACGATAACGACAGACTTATCGCTGGCGCACTCAAAGGTACTGACGGCCTCACAATCGCAGAATTAAACGAAGCAATCGGTGGTAACTTACTCCCAATTCACTTCAACCATGCTAAAACTGGTGGTTTCATTGAAAAAATCGGTGAAAGAACAGTTACAAAACAACGCCCAAGCCAAGTTTGCGTTTATTACTACATCAATAGTGATGTCGCTTCTGATGCTAAAGGCAACCCATGCAACTACTCTGATGCTCAAAACGCTATCTTAGCCGCTGCTGCTGGTATGGAAGGTGACTTCATCTTATCCGACCTCGCTAAAGCAATGGGTGTTGAAAAAGTCGCTCCAGGTTCCGTTACATCCCTCGTCAACCGTGGTAACCTCGGTAAGAGAGACGAAAAGAGAACAGTCTTACACGACACTGAATCAACAGTCGCCGTTTGGGGCTACGTCAAAGACGCTGAATAGTCATTAGACTATAAAGTTCCTTAATTGTTAAAATATAAAGGGGACTTCAAAGTCCCCTTTATTAACGACATTGAAGAGTCGTAAAAAATCTTCACCATTTAATGAAAGATATTATGGACTAACCCGAAAGGATAATCTATAATATATATGTAAGATGAAAAAAGATAAAAAAGTCTTTTGATGATTAGTAGTCTGGAGACAGGCTAGCGTCAACAGACAAAAGTCTAACAAAGACTACAATGAAAAATATTCACCTTACCAACAGGATAGGCACAGTAAACCTGTATAAAAACAGTAGCCGCTGGGAAGTAATCAATTCAATACATAATAGTTAACGTGGTAGAGCGCGACAACGCAAATACTGCTACACTGTTTGAAACATTGAAAAAGGCGTTAATCCCGTAGACCATGGCAACCTGAGAGCATGGGTACCCACCGATGAGACTGAAACAGGTGGCGCGAATTGGAGGGTGAACTCCCCACAGTGATGAACGTGAAAACAACACACAAAACCACCAAAGACTGAATAAAGTGGCTAAACTGAATACAGTGCGGTTGTAAGGACTCCACTGAGATAAGTCCTAGGGAGCCGTGACCCTGAAAGACGGAACCTTTGTAAGTGTGAAGCACAACTTAATGCGGTAAGACGCCGTTAATCACCTATAACAACAGAATATGACGGAGGGTACCGTTGCCGCGCAACGGAGTATAGAATCAGTTACATTCGAATCATAAGAGGAACTGCTGTCACGCTCAACGACGCATAGCCCTTAGAGCGGTATGTTCTCACCTTAAGAACACATAGTTAGCAATCTATGCATAAAAATTGCCCTTGTTAGTCAGGACAACGTAGACTAAATATCACGAAAACTTGATAGTTGTGAGAAATAACTCCTCAAGTAATACTGCTAGTTGGATAGCGGCGTACCTCTGACGATAAAGAGTACGGCAGGTGTGCTAAGAAACCCCGATTGGTCACGTAACGACAGGTGTCAGTTCCGCGAACTGAATACTTCTCCCTAAGAAAAGAAAAGGGACGCAGTGATGACCGTTAAACACTCATCCGTCCAATGATGTCTGAGGACGCTAAAATAAAACGGCAAGGTGAATACTACCATAAGGTTTAGCAGGTTGAAATCCAAAAACACTACCCCTTCCCCAGGTGCGCAAAGTTATTGGTAATTCCTGGCACCCGAACGATTATCCTAGTTGCATTGGGCACTCACGACTTAACTGTCTACAAATGAGAAAGAGTTAGCAAACTAGGGGCCAAACAGTATTTCAGATCCCCTTTCGTGTCAACTTACGTTCTGAAATACTGTTTGGTCTTTTTTATTGGAACCCATTAACCCACATAATTTGTAGGTTAGCCGCGCATTACAGTCTAATGCTAGGTGCACTGCGTCGCCGCAATATAATAGTCTTCGAGAAAAAATTTTTTCGATAGTAAAACTTTTCCGTCTACTATACCACATTCTGTAAGCAGCAGCAACAAATTTTTACTCTAGGCTGACGAAAAATGCGCTCCCTGGCGGGTGCGGGCGCATTTTTAAGTGTAAAGCTAAAGTAACATCCCTTTCCTTTAATTTTCTCTATTGCTACTGCCTGCGTTGTGACGGCATCGCCGGCGCAATGCTCCTGTTGAAATAAGCGTTAACCTACATATCTTGTGGGTTAGGCCGCATACTTGATGTTAAGCCAAGGATTATTTTGTACTAAAGCATAAACTTTACTATAATAAAATTGAGGAAAATTATATGACCAAAAAAGATTTGAAAAAAGCACTTCGAGGCTTAAAAAATAGTGACGAAATTCTTGTCAAAGACGAAAAAAATGTCTACCACGGAGTCGAAAAAATTTGCTATACCGTAGATTCTGACGGACACACATTTTTAGTAATTAACGTAAAATAGTTAAGACTTACATTCCGCCCATTCTTAAAGGAACAGTCCCTAAGCGTTAGGGTGAGCGCAGCGTTAAGCGGAGCGAACCCGCACATAAATAGGTATCGATTTTTGCTTAGGAAATGTAAAATTGTTTGTCTAACCTACTTAAACATAGTATATTATATGTGTAGAGAGTTAATCTCTAAAAAGGAGTATAATTACTAATGACAAGTAAATTTGCAGAATTTCTAAAAGAAGTTGAAACTTCTACTTATCCTACAAATACAACGTCAACTGGTAGTAATACAATTCAACAATCCATAAGAAACGAACTACGTAAAAAAGGTGTAGCAGCGTTAAAAGAAGATTTAGAATGATTACTTGAAGGCTTTGATGTTGTAGAAACCAAAGAGGGACTAGTAATAGTTGCGGAAAATGAAGATTTTACATTTAGTTGGGAATTAAAAAATACAATTAAATCTACCGACTATGACCCATTCATTGAGGCTAACAATTACGAAGAAGCCCTTGCTGAAAAAGAACAAAAGAAACTCAAAGTAGAACAAGAAAAGAAAGCTAAATTAGAAGCAGTAGAAAAGAAACGTGCGGCTAAATTAGAAGCAATAGAAAAGAAGAAAAATTTAAGTAATTAAAGTAAGGCTTAGGGCGTTGCGTCATCGGCGAAGCCGATAAGTAGACTAAGACGTCTTCAAGGACCACAGGCTTCAGGCACCTAACGGTGCCTTCAGTCTTGGTGGTGCGGCGACAACGCAAGGATACTTCGTATCCTGCTTATGTCTTGCGATAAAAAAATTTTAGTAAAAGAAAAATATCAAACACTAAAACATGGACATTCAAACTAAAGCATAACTCTACCTTTAAGTATTAGTTAGTGTCTCACCTTTTGTTAAGAAGTGTCTCTGAATAACGTATGGAACAACTTAATCTTATAAATGTTATGCCCATTACAGACCAACTATGGTTAGACCATAGTCTTTTTAGCTTGTATAGTTGTATCTATCATAAGTGTTTAACTCTAACTCATACAGAGAAGTCTAACCAAAGGTTTATTAACTTTACTTGGCGTAAGTCAATGAATGCGGCGGAAATGGACGAATGGCTTAGTGTGTTAGCAGTAGATAAAAGAACTTTTAAGAAGATTAGTGAGAACTTCGATATACCTTATTTGCGCGAAATAGGTTATACTGTTTTGATGCCAACGCACGTTTGGGACAGGCTTGAAAAGGCGCTCGGAATGCTAAATATAGGACGTCGCCAAAGTGTAACAAGAGTGTATTGTTATCTCTATTATTATTCAATGCGCTTTCACGGCTCGTATAGTCATAGTCGTAAAGATATGATGACTGAACTAAAAATCAATAATAATACTTTAGCAGAGTGCTTAGAATGGTTGGAACAAAACCAATTTATCGTACGTACAGATTACTCGATGCGCGAAAATGAACGCTATAGCCGAAGATACTATATACCGCAAGAAGATTGGTCTGCGCAATGTATGAAAGAGTGGATAGACCTTCAAAAGGCGATTAAACTCTAACTTTTAATTGACATAAGGCATTAAATAGTTTATACTTATTATAGAAAAGTAGAAAAAGGATTTAATTTTATGACCAGATACATTATAGTCTTTGAAAATGATATGCTTAATATGAGTGTGACAGAGTCTTTTTACGTCCGTGATGATGAAAATGAAGACGATGTTCAAAGACGTTTATACGAAATGTGTGATGAAATTGCACACGAGTATTGCGATGACGAAGAAGAGTTTGAAGAATGCGCTGGTGCAACTACATACAAAATAATTGGTTATGTATATATAAATGAATAGAAAAGAGGAAATTATATGGCACGCTATTTTGCTAGATTAACTTGCCACCGTTCAAATGGTGACGAAGATCTTTACGAAAGTGATTTTAATACAGAAGATGATATTAAACAATGGGTTGAAAAACACTCATATAGAGATGTTTTAACAGGCGTTCTCGTTGAATGGACACCATGTTTTGTCTATGACAGCGAAGAAAAGAAAGACATTACATCTAAGTTTTGCTAGACTTAGTGTCTTTTTTGTTATATAATTATTATAGAAAAGTAAAAGAGGTAAAAAATTATGAGTAGAACAATACAATTAAGAAGACGTGAATTAGTCTGGGAGACAAGAAGTATCACTTGGACAGAAGAAGATTATCAAAAAATGTTAGAAAGTCTGAAAGGTTATAAAGCCCAAGCGAGTGAAACTTCGTCAAACTGGTATAAACGTTGCTCTCAAGAGTATGATTTACTTAGTCAATATACTTGGGACCAAGTTTGCGACATCATACAAGGCAAAGTTGAAGACCCAGAGATAAAAATTAAATACAGCAATGAGGATAGTGGTTATACAGAGTTCCTTAGTTCAATCGTAAATGACTGGATGCGCGAAGATTGTTACGACGCCCCAGTTGAAGATACTGATTATGCTGACGATTTCTATGAAGAAACCTATGTTGACGAATTCGAGGACAAAGCCAATGATTAATAGAATATTAGCATTTACCATTATTGCAGTTCTCGTAATAATTGGTTGGATTATGTATTGGAGATACGAATATGCTAAAATTCGTTATGAACCAATCGTTGAATCAGAAGAACAAGTAAAGTATATCGAAGAAATCCGCACTAACATTACTAAACAAGTGAGTTCCGCATTTTGCGCGATTCATCATGTAGGTTTAGATGATGAAGATGCGGTTAAAATCAGTTATCAAGTCATTGGTTATACATCAAACTTAATGTTGGTGTTAATCGGGTCTCACTGGCTCAAAGCGTATTTTGATTGGTATACTCATAAAGTTACATTAGAATACTATCTCGGTGGCGATAAACCACGTATTTATAAGTTCCGTTTCAATAGTGCGGGAGTAATCCCAATGGGTAAATTAATTAATGTTTGGTATAAAGATATGGTTAGATTAGAGAGAGATGAACAAGACAGTTATTCTCTTCCTGAATTACTAAAAATTGCGAAAAATACTGAACAAGCGCTTTGGAAACAACAAGACTACGAAGAATTACTTAAAAACATTTTAGACGAGTACGCAAAACAAGTTTCTTCAATAGAAGACGTAGGCGTATTCTGTGCGCTAGTTAACATACTTGCCAAAGGAAAAAGGGCGCGCGAAGTTATAAAAACAATGCTGCCCCAAAACGAAGATAGCGGAGAAGAAGAAGCCAAATAGGCTTCTTTTTTGTTGGACAAAATGTAAAAGTTATGTTAATATATATTATAAAGATAAGATAAGGAGAAAAAAAGATATGACCAAGGAAGAATTCATTGATGAATTAAAAGATAGTATTAGTGGTATGTTCCTTGATGCGGAGTTTACCCAAGAACTTAAAGAAAAATACGAGGAAAATTTTGGTCAACTCGACCCAGATTGGAAACTCGATGAAATAAGCGATGCATTTTGTGATTTAGGCGAAGAGGCTGAAGACGAAATGCGCGATAATTTAGCCAATGCTATGTGGGATTGGCTTGACGGCATTACTATTAAACAAACTTATCCAGAAGATGCCCCTGGACAATTACATTTATTTGATGATGATGACAGACCAATAAAATAAGGAGAAACTATGAAATACTTTTTTGTATCAGACATTCACGGTAAACTAGATATGTTAGTCGATGCGCTTGCAGCGGCAGGTTTTAGCGTGCAGAACGATACAATCGTCAGCGTTGGTGACCCGTTTGATAGAGGCAAGCAAAACGTTGGAGTATTAAAGTTTCTTATGGGTTGCCCTCATAGAATTTTAATTTGGGGTAATCACGACAGAAGATTAGAAGCCCTTGCATTGGGTAGTTTTATTCAAGATTTCGACCATCAAAACGGTACAGTTGAAACTGTTCGTGAATTGGCAAGAAGTTCATTATTACCACAAGACAGAGGCGACTTATACAAATGTCAACTTGTGTTAAGTAAGCACAAATTATTGTGGCAATACTTTAGGGAATGTCACTTTGCGGTCGAATTCCCAGACCTTATTGCTACTCACGCATGGTTGCCAACTTACACATTAGTTAGCGACAATGTTTTAAGATTAGACCCTGATTGGCGTAACTTAAAAGCGCGCGATTGGGATAGATGTATCTGGGGCGAAACTTTGCCTAAGGTATTTAGTGATGCGGCGTATCCAGAAAAGAAACTACTTATAGGTCACTGGTGGGCTTGGGATATTGCCGAACATTGCGGAGTTTGGAGGGCGCCGCGACCATTAAAAAAGAACCCGCCACTCGACTGTTCAACTTTCATATACAAAGATAAGTTAATTTGTATCGACGGTTGCTCAAATTATGATAATGGTGGATGCGTAAACGTCTATGTATACGAAACGGACGCTGAGCCAACATTTATTTTGTAAGATGTAAATAACTCTGGATTAACCCCCAGAGTTATTTTATAATTATTTTAGAAAAGTAAAAGAAGGAAGAAAAATTATGAAAACATTAACTGCACTTGAAGAAAAATTAGTATTGTCGTCTATTCCTCAAGATGACTGTTTAGACTTCGGTAGTTCTCGTAGAGTATACCATTGTCCAAACGAAGTAGTTAATGCTTTAGGTTTAGACCCTTCTATTAACTATGTTATTAAATTAGGTTGCGGTCAAGGTGGTTTTAACCAAAACTCTCGTGAAGTTGAAATTTGGTTAGATTACGAAGGTTGCGATTTCTTAGCACCTATCTATGCTGCTGGTCGTTTCGTTATTATCATGGAAGAAGTCGAAGTATGTAACTATTTAGACTTTGCTGAAACTATTGATTTCAATGATAACTCACGTGAACGCGCAGAAAATTGGGTTGACTATGAATACGACATGACCTCAGAAGATGACGATTACGACTCATATATTGATGACTATGAAAAAGCGGCACACGCTATTAGACAATTAGCCGACATTAATGGTAATACCTCTGATAACGGTCAACTTGGTCGTACTAAAAATGGCACTTATGTTGCCTATGATTATGGTTTTGTTGTTGGTGTCGGTTGTGATAGTCAATGCAGTAACTGTTTAGTTGAAAATATGTATGACGCAGACTGCTTTGATTACTATATTAATGAATTAAAGACTATTCTTGATGAAATCGCCAATAACGAAAAAAACTTAAATGAACTTGAAAAATATATGATTTCCTTAGAAAGCACTATTACTAGCGGCGACTGGATGGAAATCACTCCTGCTGAACAATTACAAGTGAACAGTTTTCAGGGCTAAGGTTAGAAAGTTGTTGACAAAACCCAAAAGTTCATCTATAATAATTATGTAAAGATAATAAAAGTATCTTTATGGGTAAGATGCAATGCCTGTCCCCAAGATGAAAAGGCGCGCCTGTTGAGTATAGACGTCGAGCTTAGCAGTATAACAGACAAACCCATGAGAGTGGGGCAATTGAGCCAGATTGACATGGTTACTCTCTCCTTGATGCCGTTCAGCAAAGCAGTAGGACAATGACTGTGGGTGGTGCGGTATCCAAGTTGCTGGGGAATGGGCAATGTCGCAAGCCAATGTTTCCCACTTACCTTCAACTAATGCGACTAACAAGATATTGGCAGAGTGTGAAGTGGATTATGGTTTATAATTAGTTTAATCCTCACTTATGTGAAAAAACAAGGAACCTTGGGGTGATGTGGTTAATCCTACTCTGTTTCAAGAGTATAACTGAATTGGAGCCACGCAAGGATGTGGCGGCTTTAGCGGATTGAAGCGAAGAACCCGCCTATTATTAAGTATTGTAAGGAGTTAAAATCATGAACGTTTGGTACACTGAAATTAATTTAGGAACAAACCCAGCCGAAGGTCATTATGATGTCATCGGTGATTTTAACAATGCCTTGTTTATTGAACAACTTAATTCGTATCAACCAGTTAATTGAACTAAGTAGATAACCCATTAGGTAGAAAACAATAAGCAAGGTGAAAAACCTTGCTTTTTTAATAGGAGAAATAGATGAAAGTAATACTTAATCCTGATAATGAAGTTGTTAAAATGGTAAGGGAAGCCTTAAAAGCCAATGATGGCTATTGCCCATGCAAAATTACACATATTCCTGATAATAAGTGTATGTGTAAAGAGTTTAGAGAACAAGCAGAAGGCGAATGTCATTGCGGTTTGTATATTAAGATTAAAGACTAATCGGTGGATATACCGTAAGTAGTAGCGGGGCTGACTGTAAATCAGTTACGAAAGTTCGGGTGGTGCAACTCCATCTCCGCCGACCATGGGTCTCTAGCTCAATTGGTTAGAGCAGCCGGCTGTTAACCGGCAGGTTGTGGGTTCAAGTCCCTCGAGACCCGCCAGAATTAGAAAGGACTTATCCTATGTTACAAACATTACGACAAGTTAAAGATAGACGAGCCAAGCAAAATATGAGAAATGCTATGAAGGCTCAAGCGCGCAAACGCTCTAAACTAAAAAAGTAAACCGAAACAAGAGACGCGAGGTTCGAGTCCTCGTCGGTCGCCGGTGCGTAAAATGGTGACGCCAGGTGGGCTTGTTTCATAAGGGGTATCGCACTACCCCTCCAGATGGGGACGTTAATCCAACGGCTTAAGATACTGGTCTGTGAAACCAGGTAAGGCGAGTTCAATTCTCCCACGTCCCACCAAACATCGCCTCGTAGACAAATTAGGCTAAAGTCATCTGCCTTTCACGCAGAAATTTGAGGGTTCGATTCCCTTCGAGGTGACCATACATAGGAGTGTAGCTCAATAGGTGGAGCAGCGTCTTGATAAGGCGAAGGTCGTGGGTTCAATCCCCTCCACTCCTACCAAACATGGATACGTAGCACAATTGAGTAGTGTACCTGCCTGTCACGCAGGATGTTGCGGGTTCGAGTCCCGTCGTATCCGCCAAATAACTTAAAATAATTATGGACTTAACCCAAAAGAAAGTTTATAATTATTATATAGAAAGTTAAATAATATAATTGTTTAACTAAATGCGGTATTCGCCTAGTTGGTATGGCATCTGCCTTCCAAGCAGAAATAAGGTCGGTTCGAGACCGACATATCGCTCCAAACAATTTATAACTCGTGGTTAGCCGAATGACGAATAAGACCTTTACAAGACGGTCTGTTGACTAAGCGTCGGTGTTTATCGAAAACTACAGTAGGCGCTATTTCGCTACGCTCGAAGACGGGAAGTAGATAAGGAAAGGTAAGCTCGGCCGTTAAACCTTTACACGAGTTATCATACATATGGCGGGGTATAGCAGTTGGTAGCTTTTTAGGCTCATAACCTAAAGGTCGTTGGTTCGAGTCCAACCCCCGCAACCAGATGCCCATGTAGCACAACGGTAGTGCAGTCGCCTTGTAAGCGAAAGGTTGGCAGTTCAAATCTGTTCTTGGGCACCAAACTAGACCACAAAAGACCGAGATACTCACCATCGATTCGTCGGTGGTACAGCCAAGAGGGGTGGGTAAGCAGTACTCTGCGGGATTATATTATATATAAGCACTAGGCGTAACGCTAATGGTCAATGGCTCAACCAAAAATGAGCCGCCATGTGCCGGTTTAGCTCAGTTGGAAGAGCAATTCACTAGTAATGAATAGGTCGCGTGTCCGAATCATGCAACCGGCACCAACATTTACCATTTCAAGAAATCTACTATTAGCCTAAATTGTCGAGTTAGTTTTACAAACCACCAGTTGAGAGCTTGACCGCTCGTTGACCTCCGCAAGAGGTTGCTGGACGCATTTCCGCCGGTTTGAGGTCCCTATCGCATGCATCCGAACAAAAGCGAACCTTGGCTTGATTAGTCACCCAGTAGTAGACTTGTATTCTAGAACCTATAAGATATTATTGAATAGTAGGTTTCTTGAAGTGGTAACACTTCTGTCTTATGTGGACCCCGTGCGCTAATGACGCGCATCGAGTGGGGGAATATCAGCGGGCCCCTGTAAGAAGCTGAATAGGACATTAAACTTAATCGTCATTGTGCGGGCAGTCTCACGCACAGCAAGGAAATACCTTCCTGCTAGATAGACCAGACCTCTTCGCAAGTTGACGCGTAACGGGAACTTGCCGCCATACTGGTTGTAAAATGTAAGGGGATTTAGTTAGTTTCTACCCAGACCCGTGAAACTAATAAAGGTTGATGTCAGGTATAAGACTTAAACACCAATAATAATGGGGATAAAAGAGTATGCGGCTGCAGACTGTCAGAATAACCCCATTATGCTGATAAGGTTTGGGGTACGCAATAGTAATGTTGCGACGGTCAATAACCCTCGAGTTACCGGATAAGGAATATGTTGTGTAGTCAACTAAGGATACCGCTGAGGACTTGAAAAACCCCATTATGTGCCACCAGGAGACTGTATGACCCGTATTCGAAAAGTAGGCTGGCAACTACAGGGTAAACTTAAAACCCACAATAAAGGATAAAGACCGTGTGGTCACCGTGGGACAGAACGACCCGAAACTAGGGAACGGCAACGAACCCTAATGAGCGGGCACGACGAGGTAATGCGTTGCAGACAACCTTCACAGTAATGTGATGCTCGACGCGAGGTTTGCGGCTATCCACCCGATAAAGCCGTGGGAGGCAACTGCCCAGGAAGGATAAGTGTTGAACGAATTCGGTAGTGCCCGCAGGGCGAAGAGTCCAGAAACCGGAGCCGCAACTCGGGGTTGGCTATTGCGAGTAGCAGGGTGCGGAGAATAGCCGAGGTAGGAAACAGGTTGATTTGCAGTTACGGTACCTGTATAAACCACTGACAACTGCGATATGGGGGTATAGCTCAATTGGGAGAGCAACTGCTTTGCAAGCAGAAGGTTGTGGGTTCGATTCCCATTACTTCCACCAAATAGTTAATTATAGAGAAGGGAAACTCTTAAAACCGCTAGTAGATGGTAAGGCAAACGAAAAGTAATAAGTTGTCTGTGCAAACGATCTGCGCGAAATGCTCGGTTATAGTTGTCCGTTGACTAATACAACTAGAAATACAGAGTTGGTCTAGTGGCTAGGACGCCTGATTTGGGATCAGGACACTTCCCGGGTTCGAGTCCCGGACTCTGTACCATTCGTAAACCTGATGCTTTCTGGCGCTAGACGACCAATTATGCGCTGTCAGGAGATTTCTATGAAAGCATTTCTAAATAAACTTTGGCAATTATTTGTTGAAGGCTGGAATAAGCAATTAGAAGCGCAAATCCGCTTTCATAAGTAATGCAGCAGGAAATCGGAACCTGCGTAAAACACCGATTATATGCCCTTCTAACCCAACGGTAGAGGTAGCAAGCTCAAACCTTGTTCAGTGAAGGTTCGAATCCTTCGAGGGGTACCATGCCTTCGTGGCGGAACTGGGAGACGCATCGCACTTAAGATGCGATGTCCACTGGGCGTGTGGGTTCGAGTCCCACCGAAGGTACCATTTTTAGAAACAGGAGAAATTATGACAAGAGACGATTTAATTAGCATTTTGAAAACCAAGAAGTTCGACTGCATGAATGATATGGTTGAATACTTTGAAAAATGCGGTTTTAACAGCGAAATTGAAGATGCTAATTGGGAATGTCTTTCTGTCAGATTTATAAACGGCACTGATAAATTGGATTTCAGTAGCCTTTACAACCCATGGCTTAATACATGGGAAGTCATTGTCTATGAATGGGATAACCCATTTGATAATGACTACGAAATTAAATTAAGATAAAATATCGGTCTAGTGTAACGGCAACACAGCTGTCTCCAAAACAGCACGATCAGGGTTCGAATCCTTGGGCCGGTGCCAAATATACTCGTGTTGGTGCAATTAGTAGCATTCCAGCGGCACCAGGTATTAGACGATAAGACTAATACAATGACCGCGGGCGACGTAGGTGCAATTCCTATTTTACGAGTGCCGAACAGTTTATAATTGGTCGCAACTGGAACAGCGTGTCCAGCGCTGGCGATAATAATGGCTAAAAGACGAAAGCTCTGCCGCGCCAAATAGATGCCGTGTAACTCGGCTAGCAGAAACCATAAGAACACGAGGGGCTCCGTCTGCGAAAATAACTTTAGCCCCACCATGATGAAGACTTATTGCTTATTCGGGAGTTTATGCGTTAATTTGCCCGTTATTGCTCGATACAGAGCCTGTGTATTAGGCGCATAAGTTGGTTCAATTCCAACATTCATCACCAAAGATAATTGTCTAGGTGTGCGGCATAGACAAGAATAGCGCAATTCTCGAGCCGCACAATATGCTGACGTAGTTTAATGGCAAAACCCGACGTTGCCAACGTTGAGACCGTGGGATCGGTACCCACCGCCAGCTCCAAACATTTATAATAGAGAAAGCAAACTCTTAAAACTCCGGGTACGTTTACGCCGCAAGCTGAAGACTCAGTGATTTTAATCGCCGTTGTTAATTACTAGAAAAAAAATGACATTCTTTAGCCCATAGTCCCGACTATGAGAAGCGGAGACCTCCGAATAATAGTGGGTGGAGCCACTTGGTCAGCAGATGAGAGGTTATCGGGACAAACTAATTTATAACTATCTTCAAGCGATTACCTGAGCACATCTACGTTAACAGGATGCAGGAGAGACTTGGCTCCCGATAAAGCCCGTCCATAATGTGGGACGAATAGAGAAGACCGGAATGTATACTGTAAATCCAAATAAAAGGCTGCCGGTTGGAGAAAAAACGTCAAAGGAGATAGTTATTATATGCTTCGTTACGTCAACTGGGAGACTACAATCCTTACAAGATTGTGGCTGTAGGTCCGAGTCCTGCACGGAGCACCATGCCCGATTAGTATAGTGGTAATACTCTTCCTTGCCAAGGAAGCATCGTCGGTTCGAATCCGTCATCGAGCTCCAGATGTAAATAAGCTCAGTTAGAAGAGTTCACTGACTGTATAAAGTAAGTACACGAGCTACCGTGGATAAAATTAGCCAACTCTTTTGTATGCGCCTTTAGCTCAGCTGGGAGAGCGCCACTTTGACGTAGTGGAGGTTTCATAGGTTCGATCCCTATAAGACGCACCATAAGACAATAATTAGGTGGACTAGGTCCGCCTTTTTTGTTATAATAATTATAGAAAAGTAAAAGAGGAATTATATTTATGCGTTGCTTAGACCTTGAAAACTTAAAATTAGGATGGATTTCTCCAACAGGAGAGTTCGTTTTTTGTCGTTATGGTGACCATACTAAACTTGCTTTTGAAATTTGCGAACGTTTAGGTGTTGATATTGACCCTCTTGCTGAAGAAGACCCAGAAATCTTTTTAATCAGACATGACTGGATTTTAGTTCACGCCCCAGGATTGGACCACATTACTGCGCATTATGACTATGCTATCACAGAAGAACAGCAATCTGTTCTCAACTGGTTAGGTGTAGAAAACCGTTGCGAAGTTAGTGAATGCCCAATTTATGGGAAAGACTACTTATAAAATTAAAGAAAGAAGGAAACTATAAATGGAAGCAATCACCAAAAAGGAACAAATTGAATATTATCAAGCCTGTTTATGTGGCTTATTAAGAGCCTTAAAATGTGTAGAAAAATCTAAAACTATATCATGTAGCGTAGCACCAATAGAAGATGCGAATAATGTTATTTTCTGGTTAGAACGTAATGATACTTGTATATTAAAGAAACTTGTTAAACAAGAATTAAAAGAAGTTAAAAGAAAACTGAAACAATTAAAGAAAGAAAGAAACTAATTATGAATATGGACTTAAAGAAACTTACAGCTGAAAGTGAACACTATGCGCGAAAAATCGCAGATAAGACTTTTAAGCGCGGCGTTAGAGATTTGAAGAAAGAAATTCGCAAACAAACTAGAGCAGGAGAATATAATGCTATTCTTTATACTAGATATTGGATTTCTAGCGAAGTAGAGGAACGAATTAAAAAATACTTTGAAGAACAAGGTTTTTATATTCGTAAGTATCGTTTCGGAGAACTTAATGAATATGTGGAAGTTTGTTGGGGTCCAGGCATTGAACGCCATAAAGAAATCGATGCAATTCAACTTAAAATGATGGAAGAAATAGCCGAACAAGAGAAGAAAGAAAGCGAGGAATAATTATGCGCTTACTTACTGAAAATGAAATCAAATTCTTAAAAGATACTGGTTGGACTCCAACCGTTTATCAATGCGGTAATAGAGAATGGTATCGCACTATCTTTTGCGATGAAATCAATGAAGACCAATTAAGCGGTGATTTTACTAATAATGACGAAGTTCAACAACATTGCGCAATTTATGCGGATGAAAAATATGGTATTGATTTACCTGCTTTTTATGATGATTTAGTTAAAGATATGGACGGCATCTCTCTTGAAGAAGAAGCACCATACATTATCTATTGTCTTTTAACAGAAGAAGAATTAGATAGCAAAACCGACGCAGAATTATTACAGTGGTTAAAAGACTGGAAGTATTTCTTCGGTTATCGCAAAGCAGACGAACAAGATGCTCGTATCGCAAGATATGAAGCCAAAGGCTTGTTCAATGGTGCGCGTGAAGTCCGCACCTATGATGATGGCAGTATTTATATTAGTGAATTGGAGGACTAATTTATGAAATACCAAGATATACCTTATAATAAAATGGCTTTTACGCCTGAAGAAGCAGAACAATGCGCAGATTTTGTTAAGTATTTAATGCAAATGAAAAGCCCAGACCATTACAATGAAATATGTATTACTTCTGATGGCTATTGCACTATTGTTTGTTGGGTTCATAAACCACATGATAATTCCTACGGTGGTAGTTTTGAGTTCGTTGATGAAGACCAAGATATTTGGACTGATAAAGAAATCGACGAAATCGTCAAAGCCCGTATAGAAAACCAAAAATAACTTGACAACGAGCTTTAATTATCATATAATATAAATGACTAGATAGGGATATTGTGCGCAGTATCCCGAGCCTATCCTTGTGGGTAGGTGACTGACAAGTTGACCGACAGGTCGTTAAACTGCTGCTCACATAGTCCATGCGGAGCTTAATTGAGAAGAGGACATTTGATACTAAAAGATAATCCGTGAAATCTCAAATGATGCGGTGTCATCCACTTAGGGTAAAACCTGAGGACCTATTACTTCCTTAATTAGGGTTGAGATATTGTAGCGGTCGGGGATCTTTGAATGAGAGTAGGGTTGGCGCGCTCTCAGGGTAACAACTTAGTTTGTTTTGTCGGCGTAGAGACGTTAAACCTACTGCTACCAATCTGACCAACCGGTTGCGTCAGTGAAACCTAGGATAACATGGACCTAGCGACTTGAGTATGCGTTTACGGCCCGGGGTTACCCGCGCGGCGCATGCTAGTGGTTCCCACCATTCGGTGCTGAGGGATTGATCACCCAACGCGGTCCAACGTGAAAGCCGAAGAAACGCGGGAGATTCCCGCCTAGTAAGGGTTTGGCTCTTACACCTGTGAAAAAATGAAGGGATCGTTCCCCTTACTGTCCAGTAACTCTGGGCGGTGTGCTGGTGCCCAGCCTTGTCAAGCCGCAGGTAAAAGGTCACAGTTGAGGTGTGACTGAATAGGTAATGGTCTAAAACCTGCCGAGTTTGGTAAATGACAATTAACCCAACCTCATTCTTTAGTTTGTTGGTGTAATCTAGCAGAAAACCATCTAGCTTCGCAATGTGCTAAAATACTAGTCAAACATTGTTTGAGAGTCCCAGGGTTGAGAGTGAAAGTCTAGCCACTCTCGTAAAATCATAGGCCGATAAGGTCTCTGGGCAAATGGATAGAAAAGTACCCTAAAATTCTATCCAACTATTTGAAAATTAAGGTGGACTATGTCCACCTTTTTTGTTATAATTATTATATAGAAAAGTAGAGGTATATATATGAGAAAGTTAACTAAAACTATCAATCGCAGACGTAAAAATTACAAACCAACAATCGGCTTAACATCAAAAGACGGTAGTTACCGCAAAAGTGTTAATGCTACTGTTTATTATATTAAACTTCAAAAGAAAAGAGATGCCGAGGCTGAACGAGAAGCACGAAAATTTCTTATGAACTTCTTAGAAGAAAAGATGCCTAAATTTTTTGGTATGCTTAATGCGTTTGCTAACTTAGGCGACTGGATGTATTATTAAAAAGGAATTAATTATGCCAAATGAAAAGATAAAAGTTCTATTCTTAGATGTCGATGGAGTTCTAAACTCTACCGCAGAACTTTTTGATGACCGCGCAATTAATCCGAAAAAATTAGAAATCCTTAAAACTATTATTGATAAGACAAATGCTAAGATAGTTTTAACTTCTACTTGGCGTTGTTTTGTTAATAAGTTAAGTGCTGTTATTGAGGCACTTGAAACTGTTAATTTAGAACTCTATGGCATTACTCGTGAAGGAGTTGCTATGAAAGACTTCAAAAATACTCCTTGGGCTAATGTAAAACGTTGCCCTTCCTATATTTATGAAGATGATATAAATAACGATCGCGGGGCAGAGATTGCCTGGTGGATTTGGTGCAGAAGAGAAAAAATAGATAAGTTTGCCATCGTTGATGACGAAGATGTTGATATTCGTAAGTATTTCCCAAATAACATTGTGAAAACAGGATTTTCAACAGGGCTTACTTCAGAAGACGCGGCGAAAATAGTAAAGATACTGGAGGATTAACCATGAGTATTTTAGACAGTGAATATTTTTATGATGTTTATTGTAGTAAATTAGCAGACGAATGTAATAGTCTTAAAGAGGCTTTATCTTGCTATTGCGAGGAATGTGGCAATGGTGCTGATGTTATTCGTTATTATGTGGAACGCCATGAAAAAGACGAAAACTTTGAAACAGAAGTTGAACTTTTAGGCTATCCAAAAATCGCGCAATTACTTGACATTTTATTGCCTACTAAGTATGACATTATGAAACCTTGGTATAAACGTCAATGTCTCAGTTTACTCGGAGAAGACGATAAAGACTTAACTGCGCACGAAAAGCATTGGAAGCGCATTATTGCTAATATTTATGATTATTACAAAAAAGGTTTCGATAAAGTTGACGAAACTCTTGACTAAACCCGAAAATTATTTTATAATACTTATAGAAAGATAAGAAAATATCTTTTATTAGTTGAAAGGAGAACTACGCTATGACAAAACTAATATCTAAACAATTTAGACTCAGTTGCCAACGCTCAATGAAGTGTATGTTTTCCTATGCTAGTAAGAGATAATTAGTTTTACCTAATACCACGATTAATTATTACCACTAGTATAGGAAATACTAGTGGTTTTTTATTGATGCGTGGGTACCCAAGCGGCTAAGGGAGCTGGCTGCAACCCAGTTATTCGGGGGTTCGAATCCCTTCTCACGCTCCATACTTGGATCGTTCGCCAAGCAGTTCTAAGGCCCTCGGCCCATAACCGAGTTATCGTGGGTGCGAATCCTACACGATCCACCAAAATAATTTATAGACATAATTGAAAAGTTATGTTATAATAAATATGTAAGAAAAAGAAAGGAAGATATTATGTCTGTTCTTAAAACACAAGGAGATTTTAGAATCTCCCAAATCAAAAAATTAACTCAATTATGTCCTGAACCCGTGTTAGAAGCGCGACCAATTAAAGAAGGTCTTAGTTTGGAAAAAACTTATTTAGACCCAGCAGACGGTAAAGTGCATGCTTACTCTATTGCATCATTCAAGTGGGATGCTCACAATGAATGTGTTGATATGGAAACTGTTGGTGAACGCTTTATGACAGGTGTTTCAGAAGAAGAATATCCTGCGGTTAGAGAATTAATGCAATTTGCTACTGATTTAATTAGAGCCGCATGGGAAAATGAAGAAGAAGGAGACTGGGATTACACCCGTTAACCTTCAAGATAACCGTGTCGCCAAGTGGCTCAAGGCACCAGACTTTGACTCTGGTATATGTCGTAGGTTCGAATCCTTCCACGGTTGCCAATGGCTGTATTGTTCAGTAACAGCGTGCGTCTCATAAGCGCATTAAGAAAGTGCGACTCTTTCTGCAGCCACCAATACGATATTAAAATGCAATTTATTGCATTTTAGGACATAAAAACTTACTTAAAGTGCAGTAAAATGCACGTTATGGTCAGGTAACTTATATGGTAGAGTGAAGGTCTGAAAAACCTTAGAAGTGGATCCGAGCGCCACCCTGACCACCAAATATGCACCTGTGGTGAAATTGGTAGACACGCCACTTTGAGGGGGTGGTGTCCGTACAAGGACGTGCGAGTTCGAATCTCGCGAGGTGCACCAGATAATTAATTACACTCCGAGACAGAAACACTCATTCAAGTTTCCAGCAACTTATGAGAGCGCATCCGAGAAGAGATTTCGTAGCTTACAATAAAAGGAAGCCAAAGGGAGTAGGTCGCGGAGTGTGATAATAAATGAAAGGAAACTAATGAAGTATTTTATTTCTTACTTTGCGCGATTAAAGGACTTCACATCTAATATGTTGCCCGTTTCGACCGCAGCATTTGAGCAGGCTTGGTTCAGAGGTAAGGTAGAACATATACCTGAATTAACACCTCCTACCAAGATTATGGTTGAACTTGAGGCTACTAATCAGATGTGCCGTAAAAACTGTCCATTTCATGCACCGTGCGCGTTTATGGACAAGTATAAGGAATATCTTGACTCATTAGATTTTGATAAAGTGATTACAAAGTTAGAATTATTAACTTTGAAACACCCAACCGTTGATACTATTGTATTGATGGTTTATGAAAAATATGATGTTCCTTGCGCTGAAAGACCTTGCTTACAAGCGTGGTTTAAAGAGCATGGAATAGAACTAAAAGAGTGGAATAAGCCGCAAATTAAGAAAACAGAATTGTTTTAGAAAGGATTGTTATGGGTTTTTACGAAGAACATGATGAAGATGTCAATCATTTAGCAGATAAGAATAAATTATCTGACGCTGAAAAAATTAAGATGTGCGAGATTCTTATGGATACTTGCGCAGCCTATGACATTCCACTCAATAGCATTGAAGATGCGCAGAACTTCTGGGAACTAATCAGATATGGTTATACCCACGTTGAACGTGAAGAACAAGCCGCTCTTTATCGCTTTATTAATACTCATTATCCACAATTATTCGCAGAGATGGACGAATGTTATGAAAACTTAAAAAAGACATATCCATTGGCTGCGGCAAGTGGAGTTTACGATTATAAGAAAAACAGATAATGCTCAGGTACTCGAACTGGTATAGAATGCTGGCTTAGAATCAGTAGTTTGTGGGTTCGAATCCCACCCTGAGCACCAAACCAGAACAAGGAGAACAATTATGGAAAAGGTTTACTTTATTTTTGATGATAGAATTTATTGCGGCGCAATCATGGATAAGAAAAGCGATGGTTGGATTGTCGCAGCAGGTAATGAAGTTATGTGGTTACCTATTACAGAACCACGCTTCAAATCATTAAATGAAGCACTTAGTTATAAATGTGGCGGAGTTTTAACACCACAATAATACTCCTATAGCACAACGGTAATGCAACTGACTCTTAATCAGTGGAGTGAAGGTTCGAATCCTTCTGGGAGTACCAAAATGCGCCCGTAGCTCAGCTGGTTTTTAGAGCATCTGACTTTTAATCAGGGGGTCGAAGGTTCGAATCCTTCCGGGCGCACCAATTAATTTAATATGGCCCACGGGGTTTCCGGACGGTCCGTGAAAGCTTAACCTTTACGGAGGCATAAGAAAGGCAGAATTATAATTTATGAGCAGAAGTTATAGAAAATCACCAGTTATTAAAGACAATGGCAAAGGCAAGAAAAAGCAAAAAGCAATCGCTAATAGAGTAGTCAGAAGAAAATTAAAAAATCCTGATTATGTTGTTCCTAATGGCGGTTCTTATACCAAGGAATACGAATCTTGGAGAATTGCTGATTATACTTCCAGATGCACTGAAGAAGAAGCCAAAGAAATGTGGCATCGTTCAATGAGAAAATATCCTTGGTTTAAAGAACACTACCCAACATTAGAATCTTATATGATTTGGTGGAAGAAAACTTATAGGAGCAAGTAGTATGAAATTAACATATACAATTCAATGGACGGATCCAGTTAAACAAAATATGCCATTCTTGAAAATTGATGGTGATGATAATATAGCATTATATATTGCCAAAAAGAAATTAGATGAAGGTATGGAAAATGTAGTCATCAGACTTAATAAAGCCGTCGAAGGCAAAGAAGATGAGCATTATCCTGCCGTTGATAATGGAGACGTGGAGTAATAGGTATCTCAAGAGATTGCTAATCTCTCCAACCTCCTGGGTTGTCCGGGTTCGAGTCCCGGCGCCTCCGCCAGATGCGGGCTTAGTTATAAATGGTAAAACTTGTGTTGAAAAAGGAAGAAAACACTAACTGTCCTTGTTGCGGGTTCAACTCCCGTAGTCCGCTCTTTACGTTCTTTTCAGGTTTATGCCATATCTGTAATCAGAAAGGCATACGAGGCTGCTATCGTGAATCGTAGCTTGGATCAGCGGCGAAGATCCGCTGGCGAGTGATTCTTGCCTAATCCGGCTCGGTCAAGTCGTTAGTAAGTGATTCTTACATGACCATATAGAAGTGTGAGTGAGTCCGGTTTAAACTACTGGTCTAGAAAACCAGCGAACAGCAATGTTCCGTGGGTTCAAATCCCACCGCTTCTGCCAAAATTACAAACTACCTGGAGAGCTGTGATAACTGGTAGTCGGGCGGTCTTGAAAACCGTTGTACATTAATGTATTTAGGGTTCGAGTCCCTAGCTCTCCGCCAATATACCCTCTTAGCTCAACTGGATTAGAGCACTTGGCTACGAACCAAGAGGTTGCGCGTTCGAATCGTGCAGAGGGTGCCAGATACCCACATAGCTCAACTGGACAGAGCAATGGATTTCTAATCCATCGGTTGAGGGTTCGAGTCCTTCTGTGGGTGCCAAATTGTCATTAACAGGAGGTAAAGATATGCCAAATCAATTATATATGGATATGCGCACACATCGTGTAGTTCGCATAGTAAGACAACTCAATAAGACTACATATGAAGTAAGAATTTTCGATAGCAATAGTCGTTATATTGTAGATAAAGAATGTTTACGTCCTGTTGAATTTTATAGCAAAAAGAGTGAAAAAGATGTCGCCTAAGACATCTTTTTATTATATACTATATATAGGGAAATAATATGATTACAGTTGAACAATGGGATAGTTTATATAGTCGTAACTTCGCATGGGTTACAAGAAGTTTAAAAGCCTGCTTGAATGAAAAAGCATTAGAATGGGTTGATGCCTTGCGTCTTTTTTACGACTTTGAAAATGAATTATTTAATACATATGAAATTCTCAATGAAGAAAATTATGTTTTAGGTTTAGAATTAACAGCAGAGCAATTATTTGAAATTGCGCATAAATATATCAATAAAAGCACCGTTCACACGGTTAGATATTTTATCTTTAAATGGTGGAACGATTTAAGATATTATGTAGATGGTGCCCAACCAAACTTAGATAGTCCTTGGGAACTCTATCAAACTGCGACTGCAGAAGAGACTATGTATGCTAGACAATATTTTAGTGTTGTAACTGAAAATTTTCGTGGAGAGCAACATACTCACTTTCATACTTTTAAAGATAATGGTCCTGTTTTGGTTTATCGTGGTATTAGATTTCCTATTGATGATGAGTGGGGAAACGCTTGGGCTTTAGATAAGAATGGAAATCCAAGAAGCTTTTCATTAGAGTGGGATTGGTGGTATCCAATCGACGAATATCTCGACCTTTATAATATATAAGGAGTTATTTATGACAAAGATGGCATACAATAGAAAATATAAAAGATTACGTAATAAATATAGAAAGCAACTAACTAAGCAAGCAAAAGAAGCCGCACCATGGGATTTCGGTTTTCCTTTAGAAATGTTTGTTACTTATCTTCGTTTTATGCGCGATTACTACAAGGAAGGCTTAAATGTAGCCGATGAAAGCGAAGGCACAGATTCGCGTTTACATACACTCAATATGGCTTTACAATTATATGAAGCATGGGATAAATGTTTTGATAATTGGTATAAGTTAGTAAAAGCAGATGAAGTTGAATGTTATAAGCAAGGTGGCTGGTATGCGCCAGCAGAAGCAGAACCTTCTGCAATATTAGATGGTCAAAACTACGTTATGATGACTAGACTTCAAACTAAACAAGCAAATGACGAAATGTTTAATTACTATTATCGTAAAAATAGAGAGGACTTCTTTAAGTTCCTTGCGGAACATATGGAAGAATGGTGGGACTAATGAAAAGTAGAAGAAAATCTGAGAATGTCCAACAATTTTGTTCTTCATATGACCCTAAAACAAATTATCCTTATCCTGATTGTCTTAACTGTAAATACTTCAAGCATGGTATAATTTCAGATAAATGCACGAAGTATGAAAAAGTAATTATATAGGAGATTAAGAACCAATGGAAAAAGTATTTTATGCCGAATATGAAGGCAAACCTGTTTATAAATTAAGTGGAGACAATTACCGTGTCTGTGAGAGATGCAGAGCCAAAGGATGGCTTCTTCCACTCTGGATCAGTGATAATTGTTATGAATATGACGGAAAAGTCTATTGTGAAGACTGTTTCCAAGAACTAATAAAAGGAGCGACAAATGAAATTATTACTAAATAAAACTTGGGGCGGAATTACCCCTGAAACTGCCATGTTAAGACGCGATGAAGAACTCATCGGTTTAGTAGAACGTGGTGAATATAAAGGTCGTACAGACCGTTTTGGAAATAGAGAAGAATTAACAGTAGTAACAATTCCTGATAATGCTACTGATTACTGCGTTGTTAATTATGATGGCGTAGAGGGCGTTTTCTATTGTGTTGGCGGACATATTAGTTTTGTCCCAGCTAGCGAAGATTGTCGTATTTTCGATGAAGTTTCTGGCTTTGTTCAAAAGAAAGACGTATAATATATTTGTAGTTAAAAGGAGATACTAGAAATGGCAGTACGTAAACCAGCACCAGCCCCACAAAAGGCTAAACTTAGAAAAAATCACGGACCAAAGAAAAAGATGTTCCATTGCTGGACATCCACAATGCGCCTTGCATTAGCTAAATGCGGTGTGTTAACTAAATATTACAATTACGAATCATTCCAAGCCTCTTGCAGTGCTCGTGGTATTCGTAGTGACACTGCGGATTTATATGAGGAATTCATTAGACTTCCAGACCGCAAAGCACAAGATGCTTATCTCGAAAACTTAGCAGAAAATGCTAAAAAATTGGAACAAAAGAAAGCAACTAAAGCGGCAAAAATGAAGAAATTAGCCGAAAAATCTGTTGCTTAATCGAATAAACTATTCTATAATATTATTGTTCAAAGAAAAAGAAAATAATTTTATAAATAAATTGTCCCGTTCAAGACAATAAACTGAACTTCCTCCTTTTCTTACGGGGCGCTACGGCGCCCTACCTCTATGAGATAATTACCTTGACGTGGTATAGAGGCTTTAAACGAAAAATTATCGAGTAAAAGTGAAAAAGTTCTTGACTTAGAGAGAATAATTTCATATAATAATTATGCTCACAACGAAAAAGTATTATCGAGAGATAAGAAAAAGTAGTTCGAGATACGAGAAACAGGGAAACCTGAAACTCCGCTGGCAAACGAAAATGCTGCCTTGGGCAAGCATAATGGCCCACCTTGTTCTTTGAAAATTATTTTGCAGCTTGGTGAAGATGGTCTTGCGGACCGCCAAGCAGTGACTCAAGAATGAAAGTGTCATGGGATACTGTGACATAAGTAAGAAACCTAGATAGTGATAGATAGGTAAACCTACTCATAAGAAAAGTAAGGATTGAGCCATGTGGGCAATATGTTAACTTGAACTCTAAACAATACTTAAACTCGGCGGTGACAAGAGGCTACGCAGTAACAATTAAGAATGCGCCCCACCGCGAGATACTAGCGTGAGAAACTAGTATCTGGGTTCTCAAAGGAAACCGATGTCTTGATGTCTAGAAATAGACTATAACCGAGTAAAGTAGTGCGAGTAGCCGTACGACAGGAAGATAGAAAATGGCTTTAATTTGCAAGTATGATCGCAAATCCTACACAGAATCTGAAGCTCGGTGAAAGTTGATGAGTAATGACCTCATCTTGTGTTAGTGTCTTAGGACACACTTCAGGAAGTGTAAGATCGCAACTTACCCTCAGACCTGCGGTGCAATGTGTGAAACAAGAGTAGTTAATAAGTGTTGTATCATGAATAAAAGTGGGCAAAATGATTTTTAAAGAACAAGGTAACTTGTTCAACTCACCTAACAATAGACCCCGTTAATAGTAAGGGATGGACCTCTGGAGCGAGAGCATTACAGGTTGAAGGTAGACGTGGCCCTTACCGATAGTGAGTTAAATATTAAGCATAGCGTGTCGAAAGGCACGCTTTTTTGTTATTCCTTTCTAATGATAATTGACTTTTAGACCATCAAACTCGATACTAGAAATGTATTAATGGAGGTATAAAACTATGAGTGAAATTATACCTGTTGCTAAACAGAGCCCTCGTATTAAGAGTGGTGTTATCTATTGATACGTTGGAGACGCCTTCGATATTGATTGAGATATTCATTTAACAGAAGACGAAAAAGCCATCGTATTCCAACCAGGTGATAAGTTGATCTGGAACTTTTTTTCAACTACGGATAAAAATAAGCCAGTTCATTCTTTTACTTTTGAATTTCCTGACATTGAAGATAACACAGTAACATTAAAGTTCACCAAGGAAGTCAGCAAAAAGTTTGCTATCGGTAGTTATACTTACTGCATCAAATTTGAATGCCATGATGGACGCGTTGTTACATTAAATGCTCAAAATAAACTTCAAGTAGAAGCATGTCACTAAAAAATTCAATGGTCGGTGAGTTACCTAATATTAAGATAACTTCCACCGCAGATATTACTGATGAGACAATACACTCTGAAGCAACAATAAATCCATTAGGAGTGGAAAGTTCTCCAAATATCAGTAAAGGTATTCACCCAAATACAGGTGAAGCAAGTGACCACGCTAAATTAGAACATTTAGACTATGAACATAGCGGTCACACAGGATTTGCTAGTAGCGAAGACTTAGTAATTATCGCGCGAGCAGATGCACCACTTGGCGCATTTACACAAGAAGTAGTTAATAAATTAAGAAACAACTTCAGTGCCAATATTGAACTAAACAATCGCTTGCTCACTCTAAGCAGTAGAGCAGGAAATCAATGAACTTATACTAGCTCACCAGACGAAGGCGGCACAATGTATGTTATGACCGTCAATATGTTAAATGGTAGTTATCAAAGTTCAGCAATAAACCCAGCAAGAAGTGAATTAAATGCTCACGTACAAAATACAGATGTCCACATACAGGCTGGGGAAAGAAAATCTTGGAATGACAAGGTTTCTGCAAAAGTCATTGTGGACGAAGAAAAACTTAAGTTTTTCTAGGAGAGGTTAAAATATGCCAACTAATTATATTAGCAAAATTGAAATCGATGGCGTTGAGTATGAGATTAAGGATACTGTTGCTCGTCAAGGTGGCATTAAATTCATTTTATCAACTAACGCCGCAACTACACCTATTGGTGTTCAATGGAAGAGCGGAGACGTCGTTATTACAGGTACTCTTGCTGCCGCAGATGCAGATAAAACTGCTTTCTATTTAGTCCCATTAGAGGACCCAGAAACATCTAACAACTATCGTGAATATATCGCCGCAAACACTGGCTCTGGCTATGTTTGGGAATGTTTAGGAACAACATCAATTGACCTTTCAGATGTCGTTACAAACGTTACATTACAAAAAGGTTTAGGAGATAAAGTATTAGGTGTTGATACGCCATTTACAAATTCTTCTTCTGCTGTTTCTTTCAACGGCGGAGCAAGTGACACATTCGTTAAATCATACCCAGGCACAAAAAGTAAACTTGAAACAACACAAATTAAAGGTGTTGGTGCGGACGAAACTGTTAATGTAGTTAAAACCGCAACATCGAAGACAGCAACAAATACGGTTTTTGGAACTGCGACAGAAGCAAGTAAGATTACTACTGAAAATAAAACTGCTACAAATACAACCTTTGGTACTGATGAAACAGTTAATAAGGTTAGCGCTGGAACCGCAGTCGATGTCGCAACTACAGATACCCCGGTTACACAAGTTATGACTGGTGATATTAGTGAAGTCTTTACAAATGCGACAGTAGAAAATGAAGTATTAAGATTTACTAAATCTGTTGTCACCAAAAAGTCTATTACACCTGCGAAAGCAAACGGTTCTATTACTCCGGTTAACATCGGCGCGCAAGTTACAGTCCCACAAGTCGAAAGCAATAGCCAAGTTAATGTTTCAAGCGTTAAAACCAATGATAGCGTTACTGTTCCAGTCGTTCAAAGCAATGAACAAGTCACTTCAACTGAAGTTATTACTGAATCTAAGACTCTTGCAACAAGTGCGGCTTCATCTACAGTCGTTGCTACTGGTTCATTAGATGCCAATGATACTACTGGTGCTGAAGTTATGACAGGTCTTGGTAATGCGCAAACAGGAACTGCGATTACTGATGTTGGTACTGCTACAGCGGCTGCACAAACAATTACAGTCGGTGATACTGACCAAGTTGATGTTGCCAAATACAACGACTTATCACTTACAGTTACTAAGGGTAATTAATAGAAAAACTAATAAGTCCAAACTAAGGTTTGGACTTTTATTTTGGAAAAACTTGCTTTTCTAATTTCTGTCTTTTATACTATTTATGTATGTATACGGAGGTATAATTATGCCAAGACCAAGTAACTCTATTGGCTATCTTCAAATAGACAACACACAAAGTGAAATTATACCACATAAGATGACAGATGGCACAAATACTGCTGCCATTCCTGCCCTTGATGGCGACTGTCTTATCGCATTAATTGTCCCTGAAGTCACAGGCGTTGCGGCCGCAAGTGTCGCATTAGACCCTTACAAATATTACGACTTCGGTGTTTTAAACATGTCTATGACATTGACATTAAACGCCCCACAAGCATTAACTGGCTATTGTAAAGAATATCATTTTAAGTTTACTGCCGCAAGTGGCGCCGCAATAACATTACCTAGTGGAGCATTATATGCTGGCGGATCTGCACCAACATTGGTTACAGGTCATACTTACGAATATAGTATTGTAAATAATTTAGTTGCTGTGGGAGAATTCTTCTAATGTCATTAAGACGTAGATTACTATGTATTTCCATCTCAATTCCTGTTGGTCCAGGTCTAGAAATCCTTACCGATGATAGTTATACCGGTAAGTACTTTTACTGTACCGCAACTTATGACGATATACAGGTGTTTGGTACATGGGCAATTACCTCTGGTAGTCAATACGCAACCATAAATAATAATGGCAGGGTAGACATTGTTAGTGGCACAGTTTCACAAGCAATAGAAATTAGTTCAACCTACCAAGGCGAGACTGTTACTAAAACTGTCACTGTAACTTATGACAACCAATTAGTTATTGAAGGTCCAAGTTCTATGACAGGAACAAGCGGCAACTTAATTACTCGTTATAATGGTGAAGTTGTTGACTCAACTTGAAGTATTATTAGTGGAAGCGGCGCTACAATCGACAATACAGGCGCAATCACTATTACTGCTTCTGGTTCAATCACTGTCCAAGCAATTTATTCTACTTACACAGATACAAAAACCATTACTTTAACTTATGAAGCAGGCACATCAACTTCTACAGAAGTAAATGAAGATGGCTCTGTTACAACAACTACAACTACAACTGAGACCGACCCAGAAACAGGTGCGGTTACAGAGAATACAGTATCGCAAACCGTAAATGAAGACGGCTCTATAAGTAATACAACCGCCACTCAAACAACTAATGAAGATGGCTCATATACTAGCGAATCCACTACTACAAATCAAGATGGTTCATCTTCAACAACAAATAGTATTGGTAATGCCGATGGTTCTTCTGAAACGCACGGCACTAGCTACGACGCCAATGGCGACCCAACTGACGCCTTCAATAATGAAATTGACGTCTCTGGTAACTCATCAACTCAAACTATTGAGTATGAAGATGGCGAACCAGTAGTTAGTGGTTATACGATTGATACAAGCGGCAATCCAGAAGGCGATAAAGAAATTAGAGATGGTGTTAATACACAATATTATGCTTTCGATACTACAAGAGGCTTTGTGGTTCATATTGAATTTGAAATCGATATGACTAATAAACCGCCAGGCCAAAATCAAAACCACCACAATATTTTAACTGCTAAAAGAGCTGATCCATCTCCTTGGTATGGCTTCCAATTAAGACAATCTAATAATACAAAGAATATTATTTGCGGTATTCAATTTGCTACTGGTAGTAATACAAATACTAATATTACACCATCGGTTCTTACTGGTAACTGAGGTTATTATGATTTAACAATTACATATGACCCAACGCTTGATAGAAATCAGTTCACTTGTTATGACAACTATGGACAAAAAACCGTTTTAACAAAAACAGGCACATTCCCTGACATTGATGAGTTAAAATATTTAAAGATGACCTTAGGCTGTGCGCTTGATGCAAATGGCAATGAATACAGATATGCTAATATCAATGTCTTTGACTTCTCAGTCCAAAGACTGCCCTCTAACTAATATATACTAAAATTCATTTTTGCCGAAACGTGACAAAATAACTATATTATATATGTATCAGTATTAAAGGCAAAATTACAGTAATGTAATGACGCAAAACTATAGGATCCTCCGACGGATAGCCAGTTACCTGACCAATCCTTTGGAGGTTTTTATATGAAATTAAGAAACAAATTGGCTGCAATTACAGCCGCTGCCATGTTAGCTTTCACAGGCGTTGGTTTTGCTGCATGGACTTTCAATAACAGTGTCGCACAAGAACAAGAAGTTGGCACATATGTTACATCAGCAATCAATGCTAAAAATGTTGCCCTTTCTGGTGACACAACAGTCTATTTAGTTTTAGACCAAGAAAAACCATATTGGTCAACTGCCGTTAATAATGGCTCCAAACCAGTTGAACTCGCAAATGGTAAAATCACAGTTACACCTGATTATGATTTAACAAATAATAATGATGGTGCCTCTTGGACTTATCATTTAACAAGTGCCATTACTGTTAGCAGCGACATCGCAAATTATGTTAATGTTACAGGTTTTGACGTTGTTGAAAAAACTGGTACAATTACTGCCGCAGATCATGAAACCATCGCAGCAGTCGATTACAACTTACCAAGTCTCGCTTACACTACTAATAAACCAGCAAACTATGCTGATTATACAACAATGTTAAGCGCTGTAAGTGGTGATATTATTGAATTCTCATTCAACTGCACATTCACACAAAACTAGTAGGTACTAACTATGTCATCAATTACGATTATAACAATAGTCGTAGTTGCACTCTTAACATTAGTAATCATAGGTCTTGCTTGACTAGGTTACGCATCTTGCTTAAAAATGTATCAACTTGAAGTTGACGCAGGAAAGCACGATAAAGAAATTTATAAGGAGTTCCACTCCAAGAAAAAGAAGAAAGGAGGACTTTTAGGAATTATAAGTTCCTACTTAGTTCTCCTTCTTTTATCAGGACTCTTCGTAACAGGAGTAGTCTACAAAATATGCGGCGAAAATCTCAAGATTAATGGTCATACAGCACTAGTAATTAAAACTGGCTCTATGTCTGATTTTTACAACGATGATATTGCCGCACAATACAACTACGACACAAGTCTCCACTTTGACGTGGGTGACATCTGTATTTTTGAAACAGTAGATAATAATACTGAATTAGTTGAAGGTGAAGTCTACGGCTATAAATACAAAAACATCATTATTACTCACCGTCTTGTTGAAAAACATGATAACTTATATGAGTTCAGAGGTGACAATAATGCGGTTTCTGATGGTCTTTTAATTAAAAAAGAAAATATAGTCTATCATTACATCCACACTAAAATACCTGGAATTGGCGCATTTGTTTTATATGCGCAATCAATCTTTGGTATTTGGTCATTAACAGGCATCATCGCTGTTCTAATTAGCTCAGAAGTAGTTATACACAAAATCGACAAAATTAATAAGGCGCGTGACTATAAAATGACACCGCGTGATCCGGACGGAAGGGGTAAGAAACATGAAAAATAAAATGCTTTTACCTGTTATCGGTTTATTTGCGGCAACGGCACTTATGGGCACAACCTATTCTGCTTGAGTATTTGAAAACACAGTATCGGTAGATAATAATGTTCAAGTAGAAGTTCCTGAATGAACCTTCGGTGATATTGGTTTTGCTAAACTAGAAAACATTAATGGATTAAGTTATTTAACTGCCACAAAAGAAGAAGCTATTACACGAGGTAGTTCTGAAGCGGTTAGATTTACTAATACTGGCGGAACTAATGCCAGAGACCATGTATTTTATGTTAACTTGGATAAAGATTATAATTTGTATGATATAGCAACTTGTAAGATTGAATTCGATTGCTATCATACTTTCAAAAGAGAACAAAATACAAAAGGTTTTCCAAAACTTCAACTGTTCTCTAATAACACAGGTCGAGGAGCGGCGCAAGGTGGTGATGATACTATTACTAATATCTCACCATATGTAGTCACTAATATTGATGAAGATTGGTGACATTTAGAATACTACATTACCTCTATGTGTCCTACTATTTGTGACCACCAAGACAAACCACAAACAAATTATACAATTAACCGCATTAAGTTTGTTGACAGGGGTGTTTACGATTACTCTGGTACAACAGCCTATTTCATTATAGATAATCTTGTGTTTACTAATGAACCTGGTGCTAGATTGGGCTTATTTAATAGAACTGGTGGAGATACAGTAGGTAAGTTCTTCTGGTTTAAGGTTGCTTGGTCTGGTGATTTACATTCATGCGTCCTTACAACAAGCGATCCAAGTATTGCGGTTTGAGACGATGAATCCACCAAGAGTCCGTTCTATGCTAAACTGCTCAGTGCGGGCAGAGTTACAATTACTGCTACATTAGAAATCGGCAGTAACCATGAAATCTTTACAATCTCTAATACAATCACTGTAACTTAGATTGAGATAAATCCTAAAATCCTGGCGCAAGCCGGGATTTTTTAGTATATTTATAATGAAAGGAGAAAACACTATATGGATACATTAGAATCATGCACAGAATTAGGACCAACACCAGAAAGTGTTGTTGTTGATACTTTACGAAAACACGTCCGTGTCAATAAAGAAACAAATTCAGTCGAATTTTATAACGACTATGGCGTAAAAATGGTATTAAGAAACCTATCTGACGAAGAAATCGCCGCTTATTCACTCTTATTCAGAATTTACTAGAAAGGAAACATTAAAATGATTAGAGTTATATTATTTATTGTTTTCATCATCATACTCCTCGCTTTTGCGGGCACTGCTATTTGGCAAGGCTGGGTCGCCGTAGACGAGGATGGAGTAGGACATAAGATTGCTTGTGCCATTCTTTCCACTCTTGCCGTTGTAATGTTAGCCCTTACAATATGCGTACCTGGCTCATTCCATCAAGTAGATACCGGTACAGTCGCAGTTGTTAGACATTTAGGTAAAATTGAAGGAATTAGACAACCTGGTACTTATTATGACTTCTATATGGTCAGAAGTTATGAAACTTATGATACTAAGGTTCAACAAGATAAAATTGTTACTGCCGCTTATTCTAAAGACGGTCAAACAATGGAACTTGAAGTCTTCTTACAATATCAAGTTCAACCTGAACATATTATGGATATTGCCACTCAATATGGTAGTTTAGATGCACTTCAATCTCGTATTGAAACTCAAACTATCGAAAAGACAAAAGCCGTTATGTCTAGCGATATCGCCATGAATATTATTCAAAAACGTGCGGAATTTTCTTCAAGCGTTAGTGAAGCCGTTAGAGAAGGTATTTCCTCTGACTACTATGTTAATGTTAAAGACGTCGTTTTAACTAATATCGATTTTACTGATGAATTTGAAAAATCAGTAGAAAATAAAGTTATTGCTGAACAAGAAAAACAAGCGGCTATTACTCGCGCTGAAGCCGAATTAGAAGTTGCTAAATTAGAAGCGCAAAGAAAAATTGAACAAGCACGTGGTGACGCTGAAGCCCAAAAGATTATTGCTCAAGCGACAGCTGAAGCCGCAACATATAAAATTATTGAATTAGCCAAATCTATTGGTTACACTGTCAATGAAACATATTTATACTCTGTTGATGGCTTAGAAACTGCTTTTGATACAAAACAAGTAGAAACAGAAACAACTATTTATTTAGGCACTGAATATGTTATTGATATTACTAGCGGACCTGGCGCCGCAAACTTCAAGTCTTTAGTTGAAGATTACTTACAATATCTTGCCTACTTAGAAGTTTGGAATGGACAATTACCTCAAGTAATGGCCGGAGATGACGCCATCTCAATTATTGTTCCAAATAATTAGTGAAAAGTCCTGGCTTATGCCGGGACTTTTTTATATACTTACAATGTAAGGAGAAATTATTATGAAAATATGGTTGACTAGTGATACACACTTCTCTCACTTCAATATCATTAAGTATTGTAATCGTCCATTTCATACTGTTGATGAAATGAATAGTGCGATTATTCATAATTGGAATGAGCAAGCTAAACCAGAAGATATAGTTATTTTCTGCGGGGATTTTTGTTTTGCCCGCACAGCCGAAGCCGCTCAAGTAACGGAAAGATTCGCAACTGCACTCAATGGTTATAAGCTCATTGTCAAGGGAAATCACGACTTTAAGAAGTTTAGATACACTGACGTTGGTTTCAGAGCCGAATATTATCAAGAGTTTATCTTTAATGATAGATTTAGTTTCCGCCATCGTCCAGAAGATTTGATGATAGATAGTAAAAATTTTGATTTTATTTTCTACGGTCATGTACATAATACACCATTAGACTATACAGCGCCGCTAAATTGCATTAACGCTTGTTTAGATGCCAATGGTTTACAACTTATTGATATTACAAATTATTTTACAGCAAAAGAAATCGAGATGTTAAAAAACATCGTTAATTACGATAGAGGAGAATAATATGGAAAATTATGAAAATCCACAAGTCGATGAAGTTTTAGACGTCGACGCAGAAGAGCCAGAATTAGAAGAAGAAAACGCCGGTCCGTTCGACGGATTACTTAAATGTATACAAGAAAGCCTTAAAAAGGCAGATGCTAAAGGTTTTGCGGAAACCTATGCCAAAGCCGGCGCTACTATTTTACAACAAGTAGCCGAGCAATTAAAAGAAGACAACATTACTTTTACTCCTGAAGATGTGCAATTCCTTGATGGCTATTTCATTTTTGCTATGGGAACTAACTCTGTTCTTCATTTCCACGTAAAGGAATGTCCAGGTTGGAAGTTCGGTATCTGGTTCGGCACTGTTGAAACTGAAGATTCTACAGAAGAATGTAAGAAATACAAATTAGATGAAATTACAGCAGACTTCTTTACACAATATGAAGATTGTATTGATAAGTTCAAACCAAGCGCCTCTACTATTTCTACTTATGAAGGACATTTAGAAATAGAAGACTTGAAGTGCAACTGGTTCTTCTATCATAGAATTGCCGATACAATTAAAATGATTATTCAATATCCTGAGATTATGTGGTATCGTGATGTCTATTATGCAGACTTAAACTATGACTACGTTACAGTTGAAAAAGCCCATGAAGAATTTACTGAATGGCGTCTTAAAGAGAATAATAAAAAACTTATTCATGCTGAAAATGAAAAAGTAATGCTTGATGCGTTAAAATATATCGCGGGTCCAGTTATTGAAGCTGGTGAAGCTTTTATTGCAGATAGTGGTGAAAATTGTTCTCCAAGATACAGACTTGTTGTTCTTAATACCGGAGACCCAAAAGATGATGGATGTTATCGTATTTGGGATCTTGGTTATGAAGATGCAGAAGAAGATAAGAAGTATTTTGAAGAAAAAGAAAAAGAATGCGAAGAACGCGCGAAAGATGTTTATTGGTTTAATCCAGTGTCTGACTGCTGCAGCTATATTAGCAAAGAGCACTTTGAAAAAGCAAAATACTACCATGAACACCCTGAAGAAGATGACGACTAAAGTCATCTTTTTCTTCCAAAAGTCAAAAATCGATAGTAATATATATATGTTAAAGAAAGGAGAATAGTTATAAATGTATTGGTATTTAGTCGCGCCAACTTATCCAAAAAGTGAAGCGCATCATGAATATCGTGACGGCAAGGTTGAAATAACACGCGGAGAGTCTGTTAAGTTCGTTGACAATAATGATGACACTTTCGTTCGTTATGCTCTTTTAAGAGATAAAATGCTTGGTCATTTCCCAAGTCATATTATGGGAACTGATGAGTTTAAAGATGAAGTTGGATATATCTTTGTTTGCGGCGAAACACTTCGTAAATTCCATGAAAGAATGGATGTGGATGGAATTCTAGGTGAATATTTGGGTGAAGACCGAATTGCAGGTGTGCCTATTATTCGTATTCCAGTTGATAACCAACCAACAATTAATGCCAGTTACGATGGCAATACTTCTATTTGTGTAGAAACAAATGGTAACTTTAATGGGAAAAAATATTCTGTTTCATTAAAAATAAGAGATTTCTGTATAAGAGACCTCTCAATTAGTGAAAATATACAACATTTTGAGTCAGGTGTTGCTTATCAAAATACACCAAATGAACCTAAAAAGGAGAAACAAAAAATGAACTTAGGAACAAACTTATTTAAAGATTTATACTTCGGTAAAGCACCAAGTCAATTTGCTTTATCATTCAATAACCAAATTACATACAATGGCAAATACTTCGCTGACAACGCATTAAATGATGCTTGCGGTTTAACATTAGACTTTGAAGGTCTATTATACATTATGCCAACTCAAGAATTAAAGGCTGGCGATATCGTTGCTAAGAAAGGCGATGCCTTCTACTTCGATGGTAAAAATTACATCAGTTTAACTACTGGTCAAAAAGCCGAATACGTCCCAACTAAAGTCTTAGGCATGACATTCTACAGTGTTGTTAAGAACCTCGCTGGTAATATGTTCGGTACTGTCGATTCAAAAACTAACCCAATGGCTAATATGTTACCATTCTTACTCTTAGGTAAGGATAACGATAGCGATGACTTAGTTAAGTTTATGCTTTTAAGTCAAGGTGGTTTTAACTTCTTACAACCACAAGCCGCACCAGAAAAGAAATAATTACGGATCTACTTCTTGCGACGTTATAGATTATGAAAAAGACGCTTAGGCGTCTTTTTCTTTGTGTTAATGAACTTTTTATAGTATAATTATTATGATAAAGGAGAATATCTTTATGTTAGTATTAGCATATATTGCAGTAAGTGTCAGTATATTAAATGTTTGGGCGGTAGCAGGAATTATCGCGCTTGCAACACGCAACTGGCATCCAATTAAAAACTTTATGAAAAGAGGAAAATAACATGAGAACAATTAATGACTTCGCAATGCTTGAGCCGATGAAATACTATAATAATGAAGCAGAATCTCAAAAGCGTAGCGACATGATAAATAATATAAATGATGAGTATATGGCAACAGTCAAAAAAGATGGTGACTGGGCAATGCTTATTCACTATAGTAAAGGCGATAATCTTATCAGAAGTAGAAGTATCAGTAAAGTCACTGGCGTCTATGGAGATTATACTGCTAAGCTTCCACACATTTGCGCGGAAATGGACAGGTTGCCTGACGAAACAGTATTACTTGCTGAAATCTGTTGGGACGAACCTGGCACCAATGCCAATACTGTTGGTACAATTTTAAGATGTTTACCAGCCAAGGCGGTTGAACGTCAAAAAGAAAAGAAACTTAAAGCATTAGTTTTCGATTGTTTAATGATTGGCGGCGAAGATGGATGTGATTATCCTTATGAAGACCGTTTTAATGCGGCGTCAAGATTACTTGTTCAACAAGTATTTCCTTCAAATATAATGTATATGACTCAACAATGTCATATTGACGAACATCACGAAAATTTCCTTGAATGGGCAGATGAAATTATTGCAGACGGCGGCGAAGGATTAGTCATTCAAAGAAAAGATAATCCTTATATGCCTGGCACTCGAACTGCTTGGAAAACTTTAAAACTTAAACAATCATTGCCTGAAATGGAACTCAAGGTAATTGGCACGCTTGAACCTTCTAAAATGTATGATGGAGACTTACCTGATAATTGGCCATACGTAATGGATGGTCAATTAGTAACTAAACCATATTATTATGGTTGGAAAAATGGTGTTACAGTAGAATATAATAACACTACCTGTGATGTCACAAGTGGTTTAACTGATGCAGACCGTGAATGGTTGGCTACAGATGAAGCGCAAGAAATGATAAAAAATGGCGAATTATACGCCGTAGTTAAAGCAATGCAAACAAATGATTTGGGTAGATTAAGACACCCATACGTTGTAAGGTTGAGAAATGACCTTTAATGACTGAAAGAAGATTATTTAACATTGTTTTAACTACATTATGTTGGTGTATTGCTGCAGTAATGTTCTTTGCTTGCGGCGATGCGCTATATGACAAATTTTATGCGGTCGCAATTACAGACGCTATTATATCAATTATTGCAGATATACTAGGGGTGCTGTGTACGCGCAAAATGATTAAAGAATGGAACAAGGAATAAACAAGTATGAAGAAATTATTATTATTGCCTTTATTATTACTTACATTAACTGGTTGTGAGTTTGATAATAAAGCACCAAAAGTACCAGAAACTAATAACTACGATAAATATTATGTTGTGTTATGCGAACATCATATTGAAAATTGTGAGTATGTAGCTTTTATTCATGATACCTATACTGATAATATCTATTATAGATGGGACAGTGTTAATAAGGGTAATTTAAGTCCTTATTACAATAAAGACGGCGCCATTATGAAGTATTCTGAGTTCCAACGAGTACATAAACATGATTAAGGAGCATAGTAATGGTATACGTTTTATTAGTTTTTGATGCTATATTAGTAGTTTCATTACTGCTTACTATTAAAAAAAGAAAATAATCTATGGAAATGATTTATACTGAAAATGATTTACTTTTACTTATAGCTGAAACAGAACGTGGCAACTGGCGTAAAACAGGTGTCTTAAAAAAGAAAGATGAATGGGTTGCATCTGATGATAATGTTTTATGTGAATACGCAAGTGGTAATTGTATAGGAGACGAAACCTGCAAAAATTGTTTACGTAATCACCTTCTTCAATATATTGCCGATCAAGAGTATGATTACTTACGAAACATCCTTAAGCGTATTAAGGAAAGGTGTAATAAATAATGGATAATACTACTAATGCAGGAATTGAACAATATCGTCAACAAAATAGGAATTATAATTTTACCTTAATTTCTAGAGACTGCATTGGTGGTATTGTTTATAATCAGTTAGGGTTGCCTTTTCTTTCTCCTACCGTTAATTTGTTTTTTAGTCCTGCAGATTTTAATTTATTTTGTCTTCATTTGAAAGACTATTTGGACGCCGAATTAATAGAGTGCTATGGATTTGATTATCCAGCTGGTGTTTTATTAACACCGAATCACCCTTGTATTATTATACATTTTATGCACTATAAAAATTTTTTAGAAGCAAAAGAATGTTGAGAAAGACGAAAAGAGCGCATTAACTGAAATAATATATATATTGTTTCTAGTTTTTGCTATCCTGGTGAAACTGAACATTTCAATGAACAATTAGTAGTTGATTGAAATAATATTCCTTATAAAAAAGTTATTTTTGTAAATCAGTCATATGGATTTGATAATGAATATGTTATACCACAGCCATTAGACTGTGCTGATTATGCCTGGTTATTGTCATTTGTTGATTCAAACTCTTGACGACGCGTAATAAATAAGTATGACTGAATTAGTTTTCTAAACTCTTAAAAAAACATAACGCTACTATTAGAAAACGGGCTGAAAAAGGTTAAAAAACATGCCGTTTTCTAAGGGCATGATTAAGTTATCAAAGCATTAAAAAAGAGGACGCGTAGTCCTCTTTTATTTTATTTCATTAAGTAGGTCATCAATTTCAGTGCAGATTGGATTGCGCATTGATTGCTCAAGTTCTACAAAACCTACATAAGGTTTATCTTTTAATTTATTAATGACTTTTTGAAAGTCACAGACTTCTTTTTGATTTTGTTTGTAATCGTCAATTTGGTTCATTGAACCTAATAAAACAACTTTACAAAATTTACCAAAACGAGTAAGAATTGTTTTGAGTGCCACTATGTCAAGGTTTTGCGCTTCATCAACAATGACAATTGTATCTTCAAAACTTCGTCCGCGCAAGAAAGCAATAGGAATAGTTTCAATGCGGTGTTGATAGTCGTTGATATTTCCTTGTTTACTAATGCGAATAATCGCTTCTAAATTATCGATGAGTGGTCCCATGAAAGGACTATACTTTTCATCGATTGTGCCTGGGAGAAAGCCCATGTCTTCGCCGACTTGAACTGGATTACGGGCATAAATAATATGTCCATATTCTTTCTCAGCTTTTAGTTGTAATGCGGCTGCAAGTGTTGCAAAAGTTTTACCAGTACCGGCTTTACCTATACAAAAGATAATTGGTCTATCTTTTTCGTAAATTAGGCGGACAAGTTCTGCTTGTTCTTTATTATTCTTAAAACTAACACCCATGTATGCCATAAGATCACCTCTTTTATACAGGTAATATAATGATTTTTGATTTTCACTGCAAGTATACAATATACTATATACAGGTGACCAGTATAGATAGCGGCGACGGGTGGTGCTGTGCTCGCGACTCTATCTTATATCTAAGGAAGACTGCGGGGGAGTAGGGCCTTAGGTGTCTTGTGCTTGCACTCGTTGTGTGGAAAACACGGTCATCTTTTTTTATGTAATTTTACTTCCATTAGAGAACAATACGTGCTATAATATATATAGAAAGTAGGAATAGTTATGTTAAGAGCCGACATTGAAAAAATACTTAAAGAAAAAGGAATTACACAAATAGACATTGTTTACAATGAAAATGACAAATTAGGTGTCTATTGCACTATGAAAAATGGTAAACTATATGATTATACTAATCACGTAGTGGATAGAAAGAAGGACATTTGGGGATACCTTAAATGGAAAGACGGAAAGAGTACCAGAGTTGCTTGGTAACTCTTTTTTATTTATATTAAATAATAGAGGTATAAAATGGGAAAACCTTATATTTATTATATTTCATCAAATAAAACACCTAATATTATGTATATTGGTCAATCGATGGGTAATGACGGACGTTATGCTCGTGTTTTAAGTCACTTTTCTGGTTTATATCACTATAATAAAAATGGTGCTTATGTTAATACACAAGGCAATGCAATTTCAGAAGGTACTCCATTGGTTGATTGATTAAAAGGCATAACATTAGATTCAGTGGAGGTTCAAATTTTTGAAGGTCCCGATTTCGGAATCCCACAAAACGTATGAATTGAATTTTGAAGTCAATGAGCAACAAGTCCGAATTTTAAAGACAAACTACCTGGCAATCTTGTAGAACAAAAGCAACAAGCCTTAGATATTTTTAATAAACTAAATGATGAACAAAAATTAAATGCCGCAGAAATTATACATATTTATAATGCAAAAAAACATGGACAAATTTTAGTCCAAACTCAAATGGGTGGTCAAAATCTTAATTTATTTAAGCGTGGTAGTAATATTGTATTAAATAGAGAAATGTCACCAACTCAAATGCAAACTCTTTTAGATGCTCATACAGGATCGATTGAAAAGATGCAACAAATTTTTGATGAAATGTTCCATAAATATGTATTAAATAATCCTCTATATATTGAACGAATTAGTGATGCAAAAATTTGGACATCATTGGAATCTAAAAATACTTCTAGCGCTGGATATAAAATGTTGCGCAGTATTACTGATGATTTTTTACAAGAACCTCAATATGGTAGTGTTTCTCGCTTAGATGCTATTTTAAATGAAGTTGCCGATGAGTGTGGACATGAAAATTACTTTAGAGTTTCATGAGGTGAAAAATTACCAGAAAATCGTCGTCCTACTTTTTACCGTCAAAAGCGAAATGATAGCTATGATACTTTAATTGATGCATTAACTTCACAATTAAAAAGTAAAGCAAAGACTATTAATCAGAATAAAAATGATAAAGACATCTCTACAATTCTAAAAGACCTTATTGAGAATGGTCAAATTAATGTTAGTGTAGGTACCATTATGGACATAAAACTTTTAATAAGTTATAATGGTTTAAGTTCTTTTAATGCAACTGGAAGTTTTATTGATATATCATCTAACTTAAAAATGATGTCTTATTACTATTTTGCACATTGGGCTCAGCAATATTTTAATGAAAATACTTTTTCTTGAGGTCGCTCTAGATGGTCCGACAGTGAAGGCAATCGCTATGCGCGAATTAATGGCAAATTATGTATAAATTATATTTGATTAAAATACCAAGAAGAAGGAATTATTAACGGATATACTGAAAATTATGAAACCTTTAGAACTACTTTTGGACGCCAAATGTTAACACTGTATACTAAAAATCGTGGTTCAATATCTGGTAATCCGCTAGTCATGGAAGAAGTTTTTAATTTAAATGATACAACAGACATTCGCAAAGCCGGTGTATTCGATGTACCAAACATTGGCATCGAAGACGACCGAATCGTTTATTTAGCCTATTTCTTTTCTGACGCTACATATGATTATATGTCACGTATTTTAACAGGAGAAGTAAGTGAAGATGATGCGGCTACTGTTGCGAATGTAAAATATTATTAAAGGAGATTTTATGGTCGATTTTTTAAGACCAGTCCAACTGGGCTGATACAAACTTAATGATGCGGCAGTAGTGCCGACTAAAACCGAAAATAATGCAGGTTTTGATATTTATACAACAGAAACCGATATTACCTTACAACCGCAAGAACACAGACTATTTAAAACTGATTTAGCAGTAGTGCCAGAAGAAGGTTGATGGTTACTTGTAAAAGATCGCGGTTCTACTGGTAGCAAAGGCATCCATGTTCATTGCGGCGTCATCGACAACAACTATAGAGGAGAAATATTTATTTGTTTAAATAATGATAACTATTATCCTGTAAAGTTTACCAATAACGAAGAACCTGGATTACATACTCATAAAGAAAAGGTTCACAACACTGTGGGCGAAAGTTCCGCTTATACTTTGGTTGAGATTGAAGTTATTGATTATTTAGTTTATCCTACATCCAAGGCGATTGCACAAATCATTCCAATTTTACAACCAGTAGTAGAAAGTAAGGTATTAAGTAATGCGGAATGGGAAACCTATAAGAATACAGACCGCGGCGACGGAAAGTTAGGTAGTAGCGGAAAATAGGTTGACAATTAAATAATACATTAGTATAATATATTTATCATATGAGGCGGCGTTATACTTATTTCGTATGAAGGAAACGCTGGGCACACAAGATAAGCGCCATTAATTGTGGTGCTTTTTTTGTTGACAAAGACCAAAATCGTCTTTATAATATGATTAGAATGAAAGGAGTATTCTATGTACTTTACAGAATTAGCAGAATACGTTGGCGGTTTAGATACCTTCTTAGATAAATTTGAAGTTAAAAGCGCCATGAATGAATCTGGCAAATTAGTCATTTTAGAAACAAAAGAAACTTACATCTATGAAGATGAAGGTGATGCCGATAAAAAGATTAATGAAGCCCGCCAAGACATCGGTTTCCTTGAAGCCAAAAAGAAATTCAAACAAGGTAAAGCCAATAAGAACGGTGAAATTACTCGTCCAGATACTTGGACAGTTGTCATTAAATTAAGTCACTAATGGAAATCAAAATCCAACATACCATGTATATGGATGTAACATTTATAGGTACTCCTGAAGAATGTTTTGAAATATATAAATGGTATGACCAATACAAAACAGGCAAGACAAATGATAGAATTATCAAAGCTGTAATTAACATAATTCAAGAAATGCCATATGAAAGGGCGCTTGAAATGTGTCAAAATATGCATCTTGATAAAGATTATGATTTGGAAACTATGTCTACTGATGAATTAAAAGCCCTTCTTATTGACAAAATCACAACAAAATAATTATGACACGACCATTGTCCGGCATATACAAAATTACCAATACTAAAAACAATAAAGTCTATGTCGGACAATCGCAAAATGTCTATGAGCGAGAATCCGAACATTTTCTTGCACTTAGACGAGGCAGACATCCAAACAAACTAATGCAAAAAGATTGGAATAAAGATAATCATGGCTTTAGGTTTGATGTTATAGAGTTTGTTCCGCTTAAAGATTTAAATGAGCGCGAAAAATACTGGATCGATAAATTGGGCACTATGGAGCCGCATGGTTATAACCAAGACTGAGTTCCATATAAAAGAAAAGAACCAAAGAAACCTGCTTATAAACAAAAACATTACAGGAGGACAAGATAATGGAAGGTTATCATGCCTGTTGATGCGCACTTCCAGCAATAAGAGGTAATACTGACTGTTGCCAGGGATGCGCAAATAATCCTTGAAAAGATAAAAACATTCTAGATGAATGAAAAAATTTTAATATTGATGAAATAAAAAATGGTCGTATGGTTGTTGAGTATGATAAAAATGGCTCAATAATTAAAATTACATATTACAATTAGGGGTGTGGCGTAATGGTAGCGCAGCGGTCTTCAAAACCGTAAAGATTCCGTGTCCAAAGCGGTAGGTGCGGGTTCGACTCCTGTCACCCCTGCCAGTTTTATAAAGAAAGGATTTTAATATGAAAAACTATGCATATGTTAGTGTATTAGGAAATAATGAGTTTCTTAACGCAGCAATAGTTTTAATATACTCTTGAAAAAGAACTAAATCACAATATCCTTTTTATTTAATTATAACTACAGAAATTACAGAGCAAAATAAGGAAATCTTACGTAGTATTGGATATTCATTAATTGAAATTGAACCATACTGTCCTGAAATTTATAAAAAACAATTAGCAGAATGTACCAATCTTGATGCGATAAATATTCATGGTAGAAATACTAATATAGGTTGAAAACACTATTTTAACATGCTTTATTGTTGAAGTTTAGTTCAATTTGATAAAATATGTTGAGTAGATATTGATGTCATATTTATCCAAAATATAGATGATTTATTTAATCAGTATGATGATTTTGCTATACAATATCATGACCATTATAAGTTTGATGTTAATTTTATTATTTTAAAACCAAATCAGACTGTTTTTAAACAATTACTTGATTTTGCAGAAAAATGCCCGCCTAGAGAGGATTTTCAGGTGCTTGATGGTTATCAAATTCTTACATACTTTTTTAAAAATGAATGTAAACAAGAGAGTAGTTATATACGTTATATAGTATATGATGTGCGCTGATTGGGCACTCTTAATTATGATTATTGACGTTGCTATAATAAAATAAGAGTTATACATTTTGGTGGCATAAAACCTTGAATGTTATCCGATATAACATGTAGAGATATATACCAAGACTATTGATGAAAAGAGTATCTTCATATATTAAATTATGGCATTGAAGATATTAACAATAAAATGGGACTACAGTTAGAGGAGTATTAATATAATGAATAATATTTATTTATCAGTATTCAATCATAATGAACAAATTTATCCTCTAATTACTTTAATGTATTCTTGGAAACAAACAAATTCAATATATCCGTATTACTTATTAATCACTCCCAATATTAACAAAAAGCATAGAAAAATAATAAAATGATTAGGTTTTAAAATTATAGAAATAGATACATGAGCATCTTTAGATGAGGGTATTAACTGTAGTGAAATAGAAAAACAAGATATAATTGCTAAATTTAAAGTATTTGATTTAATACAATTTGATAAAATTTTAATGTTAGATTGTGATATTTTGTTTTTACATAATACTGACTATTTATTCGAATATCCAACTATAACGAGCGTTTCTTGGCAATCTAAAGAGTTCCGAAGTGAGTGCTTGTTATTAGAACCAAATCATGAACTATATTTAAGTTTAATTAATTATGTTAATCAATATGAACATTTTAAAGATTATTCTTCTATTTTAAAAGATTTTTTCTGAGATTTAATATTTAGACGAGACCATTTGTTTGAACGAACTTCTTTTTATAATTTATTAGACTGTAATAATGACAATGTTAATTGAATTAATGAATGAATAAAAATTGATATTATTTATATGACTAATGGAAACAAGCCATGAAAAACTGCAACTACAATAACTGACAGCTGAAGTAAAGATTGATATACTGCAAGAATGCTATATCAACACTACTTAAACACATTAAATTATGGAATTGATGATCTCCGTCATAAAAAAATAATAACAAAAGAAGATTTATTAAAACCCGAAGAAAAATATAATGAAATTAAAAAAGATTAATATGATTAATGAAAGGATCCTTCTATATGAATAATTATGCCTATGTCAGTTTAATTGCTACAAACAATTATATTGGTGCGGCAGTTACAATGATGGAATCTTGAAGACAATTAAACTCTAAGTATCCATTTTATTTGATGGTAACTGACAACATTACAGATGAAAATCGAATCATTTTACAAATATTAGGATTTAAATTAATAGATATAAAAGAATGACGCCCAGAGTCTTATGATGCTCAAAGAAGCACCATTACAGATGAGCAAGTTTTAATATGGCATGGAACCAATGATGTCGAAACTCGTGGATGGCGCCATACTTTTTCTAAATTACTAGTGTGAAACCTAACACAATTTGATAAAGTTTGCTGACTTGATTTGGATATTATTTTCTTTCGCAATATAGATGATGTTTTTGATTTTCCTACTCCAGCTTGATTAGGACCAGATATTAATGGACATAGTGCATCGCAAATTTTTGTAATAGAACCCAACACTGTTGTGTTTAATAAACTTATTAAGTTTGCTGAACACTTCCCAAATGATGAAAAAAAACTTTACACAGATGAAGAAGTATTGCACAGTTTTTTCCAACAAGAAGTTGAGTATAATAAAATTATTCCACTATATTTTGTATATAATTGAAACAGATGCGGTATTACTTGTGAATTTATAGAAAATTCATTAAAAATTCGTGGCGTTCATATGACTGGCACAGAGAAGCCATGATTAAGAGGTCGTAGTTTTGTTTCACATTATAGTGTTGGATGGTATCCCGCATATTTTATTTGAAATTATTATATATCTTTATACAATGCAGGAGCGAGTAAGTTAAATCAAAAAGGGTTTAATTTACCTATTATAGATTAATATGAAGAATTATGTATATATGTCTTTATTTAGCCATAATGAGTATATTTATCCTTTGTTGGCTTTAATGTATTCTTGAAAAAAGACGCAATCAAAATATCCTTATTATTTATTAGTTACGCCAAACATTTCTGCGGAAAACAAAGAAATAGTGCAATCTATTGGTTTTCATATCATTGAAACAGAGGAATGGCAACCTCAAAGTTATAAAATGATGTGCGCGCAAATTTCTAAGCAAGTAAAAGATTTTTGGCAATGACATGGTGCTACAGATGAAGAAAAAGGATGGCGCCATACTTTTACAAAATTTAAAGCCTTTGGACTGACTCAATTTGACAAAATATTATTATTAGACTGTGATATTTTAATCTTAAAGAATGTAGATGACCTCTTTGAATATCCTTCTATTACAAGTGTTTCTTGGTGAAAGGGCAATTTTTGTAGTGGATGCTTATTATTTGAACCCAATCAAAAATTATGGGAAAAACTAGAAGATTTTTCTAATGAATATGTTAGAACCAATCAAGGTTTTCCTTATGATGATTATATGATATTAAAAGATTTCTTTACAGAAGATATAGTTAATAATCGTGGTCATTTAATTCCTAAAACCGATTTCTTTAATTTATTTGATTTCAAAGATAATCCTGAAAAAAGCGCCGCTTTATGACAAGATATTAGAATTATACATATGACTGGTCAAACCAAACCATGGCGACGCGGGAAACCTGTTAATATAGATATGCGCAATGAATGAGGATTTGTTCTGTTGTGGCATGCTTATTATTTACAATTATTAAATAATGCCATTAAAGAATTACAACAACATGGTTTTAATTCTTTATCTGAAATAGATTATGAAAAGTGAGATTAAAATATGAAAAATTATGCTTATGTAAGTTTATTAGCAACTGATAATTATATTGGCGCCGCCATAGTTTTAATGGAGTGTTGAAGAGAATTAAAATCTCCTTATCCATTTTACATGATGGTTACAGAAAATATTTCACAAGAAAAAATTGAGATATTAGAAGTATTAGGCTTTAAAATTATTCATATTAATGAATGGCAACCAACTGAATATGTTAATATGAAAGAGAGCTTAAAAGATGATAAAGAAGCTATTCATTGGCATGGAACAAATCCTTTAAGTAATGGTTGGCAACATATCTTTTCTAAATTATTAATATGAAATCTTACTCAATTTGACAAAGTGTGTTGAGTTGATTTAGATATTATTTTCTTTCGCAACATTGATGATGTATTCGATTTACCTGGGTCAACATTTTTAGAACCAGATGCAAATGATTATGTATCTTCACAATTAATTGTGGCAGAACCAAATGAACATTTATTTAAAGCGTTAAAAGAATATGGTGATAGATTTATTCCAACAGAAGAAACCCATCATAGTATTTTTACAGATGAAGATATTATTCACTCATTCTTTCATGATGAAATTGCAAATTGTAAAAAATTTATTCCAATTACATATAGTTATGCATGGAACAGATGCTCTATTGCTTTAGAGTTTATGCAATTAAGTCATCAATTACATGGTGTTCATATTACTGGCCCAGCAAAACCATGACTTTTAGGAAATGATTATATTCGTAATTTTTCGTCTCAATGGTATCCAGCAAAAGCAATTTGAAGTTATTACGTTTCTTGTTATAACGTAGGAGTTAAAAAACTTATGGCAAAAGGCTTTAAAAATTTAACTTTATGACCAGAAGGAGACGAATATGACCTCAAAGTTTAGAATCCATGTTTTAGGTTTACCACATACAAAAACACACTTAGATTATGTTGCTTGCGCTTTTACACAGAAGATTTTATTATTCTGTAAAATGATGCACCAGCGTGGACATTACATTATTCACTATGGCGTAGAGGGATCAAATCCAGAGTGCGATGAGAATGTTGTTGTTTTAAGTGATGAAGAATTTACAAAAGAGTTCGGAGTAAATAAAAAACATACCGACCTTTATAAATTTAATACTGATAGTGAAGCAGTTCGTATTTATACTGAAAACTGTATTAAAGAAATCAGCAAAAGAAAACAAAAAAATGATTTTATTTTACCATTCTGGGGATGTGGCCAACAAGCAATTTGTGAGTCATTCCCTGATATGCTTACCGTAGAGCCTGGTATTGGCTATATCGGCGCCGCATTTGCACCATTTAAGATTTATGAATCTTACTTCATGTTAAGTTATGATGCAGGTCGTACTAATAATTATTTATTACCATCATTTTATGATGTAGTAATTCCTCCATTTTTTGATTTAGATGAATTTGAATATAATCCAAATGACCGCACTAAAGGTCCAGATCGCTATTTCGCTTTTTTAGGACGCATTGGCGACCATAAAGGAGTTAATATTGCTATACAAGTGTGTAAGGTATTAGGTGTGAAATTAAAAATAGGCGGTCAGCCTTGTGATGAATATAAGAATTTTAATTGACCAGATTGTGTAGAATATATTGGTCATTGTGATGTGCAACAGAGAAAAGAATTGTTTAAAAATGCAATAGGTACTTTTGTTGCTTCAAGATATATGGAACCTTTTGGTTATGTTCAAATTGAATCTTTATTGTGCGGAACTCCTATTATTACTACAGATTGAGGCGCTTTCCCAGAAGTAAACATTGAAGGAGTGACTGGTTATAGATGTCAGACTTTTAATGACTTTCTAGCAGCAGCACTTCATCTACTTAATCGAGATATTGATTATATAAACTGTCGTAAGCGCGGTGAAGACTATCGTTTTGAGAAAATTGCGCCGCTTTATGAAAAACACTTCCAAGATATATTAAATCTGACTTTGAAATCAGGTTGGTATACAATTAGTCCAGAAATTGAAGAAAAAATTAACAAATTAAAGGAGTAAATATGAAATTTCGTTTCCATGTTTTAAGTATTCCACATACCCGCACCAATTTAGACTATACTGCTTGCGCTTATACACAAAAGGTATTTAAGTTCTGTAAGATGATGCATCAACGTGGACATTATATTATTCATTACGGTGTAGAAGGCTCAAATCCAGAATGCGATGAAAATGTCACTGTAGTTAGTAATGAAATATATGACCGTGTATATGGTAATCATGATTATCACAAAAACTGGTTTAAGTTTGATGAAAATGACGAATGTTATCAGACTTTTTATAAAAATACTATTGAAGAAATTAATAAACGTAAACAACCAGGAGATTTTGTTTTAGCATTTTGGGGTCCAGGTAATAAGCCAATTTGCGACGCGCTTTCTGATATGATTATTGTAGAACCTGGAATTGGATATTGCAATAGTTGGACACAATTTAGAGCTTATGAATCTTATGCTATTATGCACGCAGACCAAGGACGCGATGCAATGCTTTATGCTAATCCTAAATGGTATTTCACTGTAATTCCAAATTATTTTGATGTGGCTGATTTTGACTGGACTAAAACATATGAAGAACGTAAAAAAGATCCTTATTTCTTATTTTTAGGGCGCGTTTATGACGGCAAAGGATTAAATATTGCTATACAAATTTGTAAGCAACTTGGTATTAAACTGAAGGTTGCGGGGCAATTAACACCAGAATACGAAAATTTCCCATGAGACGAACAGATTGAATTTGTTGGTTATGCTGACAAAGATAAACGTAATGAGTTAATGGGAGGTGCATTAGCATCTATTGTTGCTTCTACTTATGTCGAACCTTTTGGAGGTGTTCAGGTAGAAAATCTATTATGCGGAACTCCAACAATTACTACTGATTGGGGTGCTTTTGTAGAGAATAACATTGAAGGCGTTACTGGTTATAGATGTCGCACATTTGACGATTTCATTAATGCGGCATTAAATTGTTATGAAGGTAAAATAAAATACGAAAATTGTCGTAAACAAGGCGAAAAATTTTCTTTAGAAAATATCGCTCTTAAATATGAAAAATTCTTTCAAGATATTTGGAATATTTATAATGGTGATGGATGGTATCAATTTACCGAGCAAACAAAAGAACGCTTAAAGAATTTTAAAAAATAGTTTAGTTCGGGGTGCCTCAGCCCGATATATACACTGCGCAAAGGCGCGCATTATTATTACGGAGGTAGAAAGTAATATGAAGTATTATTCAGAACAAACAAAGAAACTCTATGAATCTCAAGAAGATTTAGAAAAAGCCGAAAAAGACTTTGAAGAAAAGAAAGCGGTTGCATTAAAAAAGAAAGAGGCTCGTGAAGCCAGAGCAAAAGAAGTTGCAGATGCTTATAATAAGTATGTTGAACTTTTTAATGCTTTTGTTAAAGATTATGGTTACTATGTAGATTATCGTAAGTCTGCTGGTGATGAAATGCTTAGAGTCTTTAGTACTCTTTTAGATTGGCCATTTTAATTAAATAAATATTTACTGAGACAAGAGTCGAGAAATCGACTCTTTTAATTTGACATAAAATAAGTAGAATAGTAGATTAATAATGAGGTAATAGTATGGATAAAATTATTTGATATAATCATACTTTTAGTAGTACAAATATTAAACCAGCTTTTGTTGAAACAGAAATAATTGGTAACGTAGGATATTATGTTTATTATTTTATACTTTATCCGACAGGATTGGCAATTGTTTTAGCTGTACCTTATGAACTAACATCAATTTCATATAATCCTTATAGTAATTATTTTACTACATCAAGTAGTTTATCAAATGGTATGGTTAAATTAGCTAGTATTACTCCTAAAATTTATCAATTTGTTGGAGCATCACAGATATTAGTATCAGCTGGAGCTTGGTCTAATGCTCGTAGTAATAGTAGCGGTAATATGCACTACAAATGATATTATACAACAACAAGTAATAATCCAATTAGTTTAAACACAAATACAAAGCATATCGTATGGCAGGGAACAGAATATGGCTCTTTACCTGAAATCCTTTTTATTGATCCTACTTTATGAATGTGACAAGAATTAGCAGGTGATACTGTAGACATTATTCGCTACCCCTTATACAAACATAATAATTTATATTATAAAAGTACTACAACTCTACAAATTAATGCTCAATATTTAAGCGTTGCTGGCGATGCTTTTTCACATAGTAATACTTTATCTAGTCTCAATCAGGGCTGAACTAAAGGTTATGCAAGTAAAAACAAATTAGGCGTTATATTAAATACTACCACCCCTAACCCACAGGTTCCAAGTAATAACAGTACTTTTTCTCAAGCAACTACAACTAATAATACAAAAGATATATATCAAATCGATAATAGTCGTTTTATGACTGAAAAATTTGGTATTAAAAATGGTAATAATGGTTATCAATTATCTATAGCACCAAGTATATATGATGCTGGAGGATATTATTTAGGAAAGGAATCTCAGTCAAAAGTAACTTATCCTACAACGCAATGTAGTAGAGATAATCCTTGAGAATTGTTTAGAAATGATGAAGGTCACTATCAAGGAGTTCAAATTACACAAAATGATATCTTTTTTATTGATCAATTTATATTACAAATTAAAAAAAATCAATTTAAAATTCCTTTAAATTGAACAGTAAGATATTATCATCGAGAAGGTACATCTATTACAAGAGAAACTGCATTAGGTAATGATATTAAAAACTACATACGGCACGATATTGGATCTGTTGTTCATACTCAATATAACTATTTAATATTTTCAGAAGTACAAGCTACTAGTAGGGCAGGAATAGAATTTTATACTGTAGTTAGAAATGGATTAGGTGCTCCGATTGAAGTAAATTTAAAAACTCCTTCTTATTGAGAAAAATATTATGATAGGAATAGCAATAGTTGAATCACATCCAATAATACTTGAGAAAAAGGAGAAGAAGATATAAAATTAACACAAAAACTAACTTTTGATATTAATAGTGAAAGTAGCTTCTTAGACGATAGTTGATATCTATCTACAATGAATACAAAAGTAACTGAAGAAGGATATTGATTTATACAGAAACCAACTACTATTTGGATTCAATATAATATTCCTTATATACCACAAATACCTGGTATTACAAATAATATTCCGGCGGATAGTAATGATGAACTGTCAACAAAAAAAACTACAGTGTCTGTATTTTGAGATGAAAGAGAGTTATTATCTACAACCAATTGAAAATTATATATGTATAAACAAACACATACAGCAACAGATAAAGTTATTTTAGAATTTTTTAATAAGATACAAGATAACTATGGTATTCTACCTGCATTTGATTGAAGCTTAATCTATCAACCAAACAACGCAATCATACATCCTTATACTGATTCTTCTGGATCTTCTACTTTTAATTATACTGTTGATTATGGTTTACAAGATCATGGCAATACAATAGGTTTTTCTGCAAGAATTCAAACAATTACGCCAGGCTCTTGTGACGTTATTGTTGCCTATCCAGAAGAATAAAAAAGACCTCAATCGAGGTCTTTTTAAATTCTATCTGTCAATATATATTTTTCTCCTAACTTTGTCGCTCATCCTTCAAATCAAATGGCATCATAATCAGGCAATTTTCAGTATTTTTCTTTATCGCGGCGCCAAATCATTTCTCTATATCAGTAACGGATGGCACTTGGAATTGCGACAACAAAAGGCATAAGCGGACCAAAAATAATGTTTTGAATACCATGTCCGCATTCGTGTTTGCGCAAATTATCATCTTTAGCTGAATTTTCACAACATAAAAAGAAACAACCAAAGTTTACTCCACCTCAATTTTTACCTATAACACCGTAAAGACGTCCATGAAAAACATGAACTCGTTTCATGCAAGCTAAAATTAAAATTGGTCACAAACCAATAAAAGACATAATTATTCCTCAAGTAAAGGATAATATGTAAAATAAAATACGTTTAAAAATAAGCATAAAAATACCTCATCTATATTATTAAGATGAGGTATAATTGAGTTTTTTACAAATATATATTAAAGAGTGCGGCAGTAAGTAATTGAATAATTGCCTGTTGGTTGTGCATTTTCTCTGTCAAGAACCTTAAAACCATATCCACCAATTCCACTACCAAGTGCTTGAACTCCTTGTATATCGGTAAAACGATCAGAGCCTAAGAATTGATTAAGTGCTTCATTACTGGTGTTTAATATGACATCACATATAATACTTGGATATTTTGCTCTATCCCAATTCTTAAAAAGTTCAATTAAATTTTTAATTTCTTGACGCTGCGTTTCACAATAATGAATTACAGGAAACATGTATTTAATTCTTGGATTTTCAAACTTGTCTTTATAAGTTAAATATGCCTGTAATTGAGCAACATTTGTCTTGAAAGTAAGATTATTTAAATGAGTATGTGTATAAGTATTATTATTTTTTAATAACATAATAGTAAATCTTCTATCTGTAACTAATTCATCTACTTCTAAAAAAGCGACGCTTGTATCAATTAACCAGATACCAGTAGTATGTAAAACTGCTTTAAAATCCATGAGCCCACAAGGAATGCGTAAGAAATCATGTTCAACACTATATGCGGCGCCAACTAATAATCCGTCATCATAGCTGTTATATTCATCATTTGAATTATACTTAAAACCATTAACTTCTAATAAGACTTTAAGAATTCCAATTAAAAAACAAGCAGAAGATGCTAAACCCATTCCGCTAGGAAGGTCATTATCTACATAAATATTAACACCAACTTTAATTTTATAACCTCTTTGCGCAAGTTCTACAATACAGCCATTAATATAATCACGCCAATTATATTGACGTGTAATGTATTCGCGCAATGAAGTAGTATATAGTGCATCTAATTCTGCAGAATAAATTGCAACTTTCTCGCTTCTGTTTGGTGCATAAGTGAATGTCATATATTTATCAATTACTGAAGTTATGACTTTTTCTTGAATGCAATCTAAATATGCACTGCACCAATTAAGACGATAAGGAATTTTTATTTCTTTCGTTTTCTTCTGTCTAAATATATCATAAAATGTTTTCTTCATAAATATAGGATAGTAAAGAAAATAGGTTTAGTCCAGAGTTTTATCTCTTTTCCCAAGATAGAAAATCGACGAGTTAATTTTATTGACAAAGACGAAAAAGACCTTTATATTATAAACGATAATAGGAGAATTATTAATGATAATCAAGTGCTATAATACAGATGAAGAATACTTATTATTCCTTGATATTGAATTTAATAACTTAGACCTAGTTCAATATGCGGGATTATTGTTCAAGCGCATTGAAGAAGATACTTATCAACTAATGCGCAGTTGTAACATTTATATCTCATCACAAGTTTGTTACGCTTTTGCGAACTATACATCAATTACAAACAATTTCTTAAAAGAAAACGGGATGCCTTTGGAAAGTGCAATTGATTTAATTGAAAATGATTTTCTTAAAGATATTCCATTAAACCAACTAATGATGATTAGTCATGGTCTTAAGAATGACCGCATTGTATTGAATAGGGCTGGATTAAATACCAATATTAAAGGATACTGCACCTTTGTCAATGCACGCCGCATTTTAGAAAGACAAAATAATTTGTCTCTTGAGGCAATCGCAAATGATGCGGGTTATTACTTACATCATGCGCATAACGCATTTAATGATGTTTGAGCAGAAGTAAGTATATTTACATTTTTAAAGAAAATAGAAGCGCAGAAAGGAGAAAACGAATGTACTTCGCCAATTTCGAAAAATTAAAGATTAATACGGATTACAATTATATTACACATCACTTTGATTTGGCTTTGGGTAAAATGCCTATTGCAATCAAAGATATTCAAAATAAAGTAAAAGATGCGCTATCTACTGCAGATATTCAAAAAACAGAAATGTGCGTTCTGTATGATTTTTCTATTGAAGCCGAGCCAGATGGAGAAATTAGCGTTGATTCTGTCGTTGATTTTGTGCTTTCTTTAAGTAATATTATCGTTCCTACTGTTTTCTCTTTCTTAGATACAAAAACAAGTTATAAAAGAGAACGTCGTTTAGATGTTCCTGATAAATTGAAACCTTTACATTCTAGTTATGGTATTATAAAAAATGCTTGTAATAGTCGATTACTTACTCCAATTCTAAATATTAAAATTAATTACAATAATATTAGTTATATTATGTGTGATGGTAGAGTTATTGATGAAGTTAAAGCGGAGGACAGTAGCGATGAGTAGATTACTTGAGTTTTATACTGATGGCGCTTATTCCTCAAAAAGTGAGATGGGCGGTTGGGCTTCAATTTGTGTTGAAGATGACGAAATAATTGATGCTCAAAGTGGCTATGAACCTTATTCTACCAACAATAGAATGGAATTAACTGCCTTTTTAAGTGCGCTCGAAAACATAGATACCATCGAAACCGGCAATACAAAAGTAAAAATCTATACAGATAGTGCTTATATTGCTAATTGTTTTGCGCAAAAGTGGTATATTAAATGGCGCGAAAATGGTTGGAAAACAAGTGATAAACAACCTGTTAAAAACCAAGACCTTTGGACTCGAATTTTGGCGCTTTATATTAAACACAATAGTCATTTCCAATTAGAAATTATTAAAGTAAAAAGTCATAATGGTAATAAATATAACGAAATGGCAGATTTACTTGCCGTTAAGAAGAGAAAAGAGTTAGAGGAGGAAGATTAATGAAAATTTTAGTTTTAATGCCACTAGATGAAAAATGGGTCTATATGGCAACAGGAATATATAATGCATTACCAGCAGAAGTAAGAGATAAAACTTTTGCCATGCCTATGTTTATGCAATATAGTATCACAACCAAAGTTACTCGTAACTGGCTTTATGCTACCTTTGATGCGCTTGTAGCAGTAAAAAGTGTCTATAAAGCCGCGCAAGATGGAGACTTAATTGTTATTGGTAACTGTGATAAAGATATGAAATTTGATGCGGTTTTTAATTTTCAAGATATATTCGAAGACTTACCATATCAAGACTTATTAATGGAAAAAACAAAAGACCTAGTTAAAGAAGATGGACAACTTTTAGGTTATTTAACTAATTTATATACTAATGAAGATAGTATTATGCCTTTGCATAATATTACTGCGGCCGCAGACTTCTTGGCTGCTTATTTAGATACTGACCCCAAAATCGAACAAATAAAGAAACAATACCAAGATAAGATTAATTTTAACGATTATGTCGGATGTAATAAAGACCCGCAAGCTTAATAACGATCAAGGGGTTGATTTAAGTAAATTAGATGAAACACAAGCCGCAGCGGTAACATCGCAAGCGGAAAAAGTTATCCTTCGCGCTCCTGCTGGTTCTGGCAAGACAACTTCTATTATTAATGCAGTAGTTCAATATAGATATGAAAACCTTAATGATAGAATATGCGCGATTACATACACCAGAGCTGCACGCGCAGAAATGGAAAGCCGTCTCCAGGAATATGGTGTTTATGACGTAGAAGTCACTACTATTCACGTGTGAGCGCGCAATTTACTTCAAGACTTTAGCATTAAATATGATTTTAAGATTAAAATACTTGAAGAAGCACAAATTAAAGCAATATTAAAAGATATTATTGCCGAATACTCAAGACAAACACGAGTCAGAAGTATTAATGAAGGAGTTGTCTATTCTTTCGTTACTGGCAATAAAAATATGGAAGTATCTGATAGATATAGAAGTACCTTAATGGCACTTGAACGTCGTTATATCATGTATAAGCGCATGAATGGACTATATGACTTTACAGATTATCCATTGTATCTTTATGATGTTCTTACATATTACAACGAAACTATCGACAACATCGATGCGCTTTTCATTGACGAATTCCAAGATGTAGATACAACACAATTCAAAATCTTTGAAAAAGTAAACTGTAAAAAGAAATTTGCCGTCGGCGATCCATGACAGAGTATCTTTGTTTTCCGTGGCGCAGATGGAGAAGTCTTTGAAAAGGCAAGCGATTTTGAAGAATACAAATTAAAATACAATTACAGAAGCTATCAAGAAATTATTGATTACGCGGCAACTGTCTATACTAGATTACTTCCTGCTGTTGAATTAGACCAAGAAGTTTATATCAGTATGGTCATGGCTAAAGAACCAAGTGGCATTAATTGCACAAGGGGCGATGGCGGACATGTTTATGTTATTAATCCTTATGGCAGATGTGTCTGTTTCTTTAAAGACAGAGTAGATAGATTTGATGATAACACCGCTATTCAAGATTTATTTAGTCGCAAGCCAATGATTTTATGTCGCACAAATAAACAAGTTGCGGCTGTCGGCGCGATAGGTTATTTTGAATGTTCTACTGTTCACCAAGCAAAAGGACTTGAATATGATAATGTTATTGTGATTGATACTACTATCAATAGCCTTGAAAGTCTTAATGTAGCTTATGTTGCAATTACTCGCGCGAAAAATAGAGTTCTTGTAATAAATTGAAGTCAATTTGAAGTATTCTTAAATAAATACCAAGACTTATTAACAAAATAAAAGACCTCATTGAGGTCTTTTTATTTATTGTATTTATAAAGAATTTCGATATTATTTATGTCTGTATTTATTTCTACAATAGTATTTTCATATACTAGACGCATATAACATCTAAAAGTGCCAACAAACATATTACTTGTCATGTCTGCTGGAATTTTTAGTTCCCATATCTTATCTTCGTCTGTTGGTTTTAAAGGAATAATATATGGATTACCAGACACAACATAAAAACTAGCGGAATCAACCGCAAAACCGTCTTTATCTGGTAAAAAACATTTTAAATTAAAATCATCACCTTGGACTACTTTTATCGTCATAATTAATGTTCTCTCTTTGTATTATGTGGATATTCATAATAAGGATTATAATGTTGTGGATTAGTTTTATAAACAATAATTAATTGTCCATTATAAACTGTAGTTTTAATTCCATCTGCGCTTGTAATTGTAACATCATAAGTAAAAGTGCCTGGTCGAAATTCGTTTGTATCTCCTTCATATCAAAGAAACCAATTATCACTTCCTTGACCAGAAGGTTCTCCTGAGTCAGAGTCGGAATTAGAATCAGAACTTTCGTCGTCGTTGGCGTTAGCGTTATCTGGAATTAACTCTACACTTAAATCTAAATCTTTGCAAACAAAAATAGCAGAAGATATATCTTTATATTTTTCCCCAAAGGTAAAAAGAGAGGTTAGAGTTTCTCCTTGAATTATTTTAATTGTTTTAGAATCCTTAATATCTATCATAAAAATAGTATAAAAGTGCAATGAAAAGAAATCAAATATACCAAGTTTGAGTTTAAGAAATTACTTTCATATACTTAATATGGATAGAAAATATGCAACTACCTTTTGAAATAGACTACGTATTCCCATGAGTAAATGATACAGATAAAGTATGGCGCAATGTTTTTATACAATATTGTAAATCTAAAGGTGCCCTTTGACGTGTCACACAACTTGAAAATGAACGCTTTAGAGATTGAGGTCTTTTAAAGTTTCTTTTACGTTCTGTGGCGACTAATATGCCTTGAATTAGAAAATTACATTTGATAGTTTCTAATATAGAGCAAGTACCACAATGAATTAACCAAGAAGGAGTAGATATTGTTTTACATGAACAATTTATTCCTAAAAAGTTTTTACCAACTTTTAATTCAACAGCAATAGAAATGTTTTTACCATACATACCAGACTTAGCTGAGCATTTTCTTTATGCTAATGATGATATGTATATTATGAACTCTTGTGAACCAAGCGACTTTTTTACTGAAGATGGTCGTCCAAAATTCCAAATGCGTAATATAGAGGCTTCTACAATTAAAGGACAACAATATCGCATTGTTTGCGCAAATCAATGGTGAAAAATGGCTTCAAAAATGCACGTTAAAACAGACCGTCGCTCATATATGCGTCAATTTCATTGTATTACTCCTCTAGTTAAAACAAAATGTTTTGAAGCACTTGAAGTTTTTGGTCAAGATGGTGTATATAAAACAATAACTAATTTCCGTCAAGACTGTAATATGAATCAATATATTTATACAAATTATTGCACTTTAAGTAATTATAGAGAAGAAAGTGAATTAAAGTTTGAATATTGTGGCGCGGATAAGCCTAAACATTTAGTTGATTGTTTTGCTTCTACAAAAGCACAAATTCTTTGCGCCAATGACTGCACTACTACTCTATCTCCATTACAACTCACACAGTTGCAAATTTTATGCGCAGCTGTTTTAGAACGACGTTTTCCAGAAAAGAGTAAATATGAAAAATAAAAAGGACTAGTTGCTAGTTCTTTTTTATTTTTGTATAAGCCAAACCAAAATGGTATACTATTAAAAATAAGGAGAAAAATTTAATGAACATTTATCTAGCTGGTCCAATATTCACCTATGGTGATTTATTACGCAATACTGAATGAGCAAAGAAAATTCGTGATGCGTTTCCAGGAGTTAACCTTTATTCACCAGTAGAGAACACAGATATTAATGGTATTGAAGGCAAGAAAAAGTTTGCTGGCTCACAAGAAATTGCGCGAGCAGACAATCAAAGATTAAACTATACAGATATTTTAATCGCTTGTATCGATGGTGATGTATTACCATCAGGAACTTGCGCTGAAATTGGTAAGTTCCATGAAAAAATTGAACGTGGAGACCATAAATACATTATTGGTATCTGCACCGATAATCGTCAATGCTTTTATACTCATAGTGAAGCTAAGGACGCCGGTGGCGCCGCATCACTTGGTGAACAGCAATATAGTTATCAAAATTTGTATGTCACAGGTTTAATTAAACAATATGGTGTATTAGTTTACACTATTGAAGAAGTCATTGACTTTATTAAAACAATTGCCGATGAGTTTCAGTATATAACTAACTTTAATACGAAACACGGAAAGGAAGATATTCATGAATAATTTAATTTATGACATTCGCGATTGTCCGCGCAAATGGTATGAATGAATTGTATTCGCACTACAACAAGTTCTTGCTGTTTTCGTTGCAACGGTCCTCATCGCAAATATTTGCGGAACACCTATTAGTTCGTGCTTACTTGGCGCGGCATTGGGTACATTAATTTACCAAGTAATTACAAAATTCCGTTCACCAATGTTTATTTCTAGTTGCGGTGCAACGGTTAGTGCAGTTTGTGGCGCGCTATCTCTTAATGCCGCTGGAAACAACTACTTAATGGTTTTCTGTGGTGGCCTAATTATCTTAGCCATCTATGCACTATTCGCGCTTATCGTTAAACTTACAGGAGTTAAGACTATTACTAAAATCTTTCCTCCAACAATTATTGGTGCGGTTACAATCGTTATCGGCTTAAATCTTGCCAAATTCTTAGTTTCCTATTTAGGACAAGGTGGCGTAGATTTTAATCCTACTTCACCAGAAGCAATATTAATGATAATTTGCGCATTAGTTACTATGTTTACTACTGCTGCGGTTTCACATTATGGTAAAGGCTTTATTAAGAATATTCCATTCTTATTTGGTTTACTTGCGGGTTATTTATTAGCATTAGTGCTTACATTGACTGGCGCCGCAAAACTTATTGACTTTAGTCCATTCCAACACATGACTTGGTATCCAGACTTAGTGTTCTTAAAATGGTCTGCTAGTGACTGGTCTTGGGCTAATTTTGGTAAAACAGTTCTATTCTTTGTTCCTGTTGCAATTTGCGCATTACTTGAACACTATAGTGACCATAAAGTCTTGTCTAATATTATCGGCACTGATTTAACTGAAAAACCAGGCTTACACAGAACACTTCTTGGTGATGGTGTTGCTTCTGCTTTAGGAACTGCAGTTTGTGGTTTACCAAATACAAGTTATGGTGAATCTATTGCAACTACTGGTTTTAGTAGAGTCGCATCTGTTTGGGTTATTACTGCGGCGGCGGCATTCCTTGGATTGTTAAGTTTTATTGGTCCTGTTGGCGCAGCAATTCAAACCATTCCTGCTTGTGTATTTGGCGGATGTGCGATGATTTTATACGGCTTTATTGCTGCTAGTGGTTTAAAAACACTTATTACTAATAAAGTCGATTTAGAGAATAATAAAAATTTAATTGTAGTAAGTGTAGTTTTGACCGTTGGTGTTAGTGGAGTCATCTTCTTAGACGCTGCATTTGGTGGCGTTGCGCTTGCTATGGTTCTAGGCGTTATACTTAACTTAATTTTAAGAGAGAAAAAAGAGGCTTAATGCCTCTTTTCTTTTTGACTAATGGTGTTTTTTATTATATATTTATTATATGAAATTAAAGAAAGTAATAGGAATAGTAAGTTGATTACCAGATAACGAAACTAGAGATACAAGATTCAAAGATCTTTGTAATCTTTTAACACAAATTAATGAGCTATGACCAAATATGCCAATTCTTATTTATGCACAAAATTGGAATAAAGATAATAAAACATACATTATCTTAAATTATTCCAATATCACTATTCATGCGGTTGACGGTCGTCCAGGTATATTAAAAGCTCGTAAAACTTTACGTAAACTCTTATTGGCTACCGATAATGATTACTTTATCTTATTTGATGATGATGCGGTTATCGAAACCACACCTGAGGCGGCGGCACAATTTATTACATTAATGGATGAACATCCGCATGGTTGGGCTTTCTCTGAACATTTTTTACCAGGACAAAAGCCTGCTCGTTTAAATCCATTTGCGCATTCACAATTAAATTTATGTTGTTTGAGTAGATATATTTTTGAAAAAGAGGATTTTCCAAATTTTAATCCAGAAAAAAGCGAAGGTTTCGAGGATCGTATCTTTTCGATGACGCTTTTATGTAAATATCCTGAATTACAATATAAACTACCGTATGACATTTATTGTAAACATTTCAGAAGTGGTAATCCATCAACATGGTCACGTGCAAAAAAGTATGACTGAAATCATATTCGTAAAAACACAGAAATTATCGAAGAAGGTCTCATAAACCTCTATAAGCGTAAAAAATCTCAATAAATTTGATCGCTTTTGCTGGCAAAATTTAAAAGTTAATTCATATATCGAAAAACTATTTGACAAACACCATTTTTTGTAGGATAATATAATAGGGACAAGGGTCAAATAAATAAAATCTTTATTAACTCTTTACCGATTAACCTATATGGTGTTTTTATTTAGCAAAAGAAAGGAATACTATGGATAAAATAGATATATTGCTACAAACATTAAAAATGTTTGAAAGTAGAACTCAATTAGAAATAAATAAATGCGATACTGAAGTTGAAACAGGAACCGATAACCTTGACGATGATGCCGAAGTCCCTGAAGAAATTTTTAGAAAGGGCTTATATGGTTATTATTTAAGAGGTGTCTTAAATTGCGTCCAAACTATTATTGGTATTCTTGAAAATAAAGATATTGATGACCTCATGGAAGCTTTAGAACGTAGTAAAGATAATATCGCAAAAGCATAAGGAGAAACAATGGCAAATACATATAATGAAAATAGTATTATAACACTCGCGCCAAGAGAAGCGGTCCGCGAGTCTTTAGGTATGTATATCGGTAGTAATGATTCTAACGGTATGCATCATCTTTTAACTGAAATCGTAGCAAATGCTATGGACGAAGCTGCGGCTGGTTATGGTAAAATTATTGAAGTAACTATCGACCGCGACGATAATTCCGCAAAAGTTAAAGACTATGGTAGAGGTATTCCATATAAAATCAATGACAGTGGCAACTACGCTATTGTTGAAATGTGCACTAACTTACATAGCGGCGGCAAATTTGATGGTCAAAGTGCCTATAAATCTTCCTTAGGTTTACATGGTGTCGGCGCGACAGTTACACACGCTTTATCAAGTTATTTCCAAATTGATGTTTGGAGAGATGATGAACATTGTCAATTCGTTAGTTATGATGGCGATTATGATGACCCAACAATAGTTAAAGAAAAGACAAAACAAAGCGGCTCTGAAGTTAAGTTTATTCCAGATAATACAGTTTTTAATGGATTGGAATGGGACTGCGAAAAAATTAAAGATGAACTTCAACTTCATGCCTTATTAAATAATGGAATTACATTTATCCTTCATGAAGTTAAGGATAATAAAGTAATAAATACTTGGAAATATCTTTATACAAATGGTATAAAAGATATGTTAAAAATTAAAACCGAAGGCTTAAATATGATGACAGCGCCGGTATACTTCTCTACTACCGTTACAAACGATGCTGGAAATACTTGCGATGTTGAAATGGCTTTCGCTTATTGTGACAAAGGTATTGAAACTATTTATAGTTTCGTCAATGGCGGTTATACACCAAATGATGGTACACACGTCACAGGATGGAAAACTGGCTTTACATCTTTAATTAATAAATTAGCCAGAGATAATGAATACCTTAAAGAAAAAGATAAAAACTTTAGCGGCGAAATCGTCCGTAAAGGTCTAGTCTTAGTCTTAAGTATTAAAATGAGCGAACGTCCAATGTTCGCTGAACAAACAAAGAAAACTTTAAATAGTCCAAGTGCCCGTGGATACTGTTCAAAGGCAGTAGGACAATTAGAATTAGATAAGAAACAACTTAAACAAATTCTTGATAAGATTGATATTGAACAAAAAGCCGAAGAGGCTGCTCAAAGAAAAAGAGAAGCCCAAGAAAAAATTGCTCGCGGCGGCAAGTCAATGAATAGTTTAAGAGACTTACCAGAAAAATTAGCAGATGCTTCAGACTTTACAGATGCAGAAATCTTCTTCTGTGAAGGTGACTCTGCGGCTGGCGGCGCAAAAGACAATAAGGCTCCAAACCAAGCTGTCTTACCATTGCGCGGTAAAGTCTTAAATACAACTTGTAAGGAATTAGCAGATGCGATTAAATCTGATACAATTAAAGATATTCTTACTTGTTTGGGTTGTGGTATCGGCGACCACTTTAATATTAACAACCTTCGTTATAATAGAATTATTATTATGGCGGATGCTGATGCCGATGGTGGACACATTGAAAACTTACTTATTACCTTGTTCTTACATCACTTACCAGAGTTAATTTTACAAGGTAAAGTTTATGCAGCCGTTCCTCCTCTTTATAGAACTGTGAATGGTAAAGAGACCAAATATTGGACCCCTGCGCAAATAAGTGAATATAAGAAATATATGCGTAATCACCGTAATGCTGAATCTACACGATTAAAAGGTTTAGGTGAAATGAATGGTGAAGAATTGTATGCTACAACAATGGATCCAACTAACAGAACACTTATTCAACTTACAACTGATGATTGCGCAAAAACATTACAACTTTATGATGTTTTAATGGGCAAATCTCCAAGCGCTCGTAAAGAATATATTATTAAGAACAAACTTTCCAAGTTTGATGCTGAAGATACATTTGACGATTTCGACGACGAGGAATAATCGTTGCCTAAGTCGATAAAAATAAATATATTAAATATAGAAAGAAGAAAACACATTATGAAAAATTCAGACATTTTAAAAGCACCAAAACTATTTAAGAAACCAAAACAAGAAAAAGTAAAAGGAACACCGGAAATTTGCTGCCCTTACTTTGATGAAGAAGAAAAGGCTTGCTCTCATCCTCAATGTATTCGTATGGTCGGATACGAATGTAAATATTGTAATAAAAAAATTAAATAAGGAGATATATTATGCCAGAAGAAAAGAAACCTGAACAACCAGAAATTACAGGTTGGGCACAAGTTAACATTACTCCTGATATGCCATTAGGTTTAATTGTTAATTTTATGAATGTTTTAAACCAACGCTTAGTAACAGTTGAAAATATTGTTACAACTATCGGTCCAGATGGAAAAGCAATTAGTTTAACAGACCTTTATGCTATTCAAGCAAAACAAGAACAAGAACGTTTAACTAAGGCGCCAGAACAACCAAAAGAAGGAGAATAATAATGAGTTTATTAGATGAAAGAACGTCTCAAAACTTTCTCATCTATGCTAACAGTGTTATTAAATCTCGTGCTATTCCAAGTGTTGAAGATAACTTAAAGCCAATTCATCGTAGAATCTTATGGACATTATATGAAGATAAGGTTTATGATGATGCAAAAACAAAGAAGTGCGCTACCGAAGCAGGACGTGTTTTAGCATACTCTCCACACGGTGAAGCGTCAGTTTATAGTGCGTTAGTTAGATTAGCGCAGTGGTGGAAACTTCGTTATCCACTTGTTTATATTCAAGGTAACGCTGGTAACCTATTAGGCGACAGTGCAGCTGCATCACGTTATACTGAGTGTAAATTATCACCACTTGGTATGATGATGTTGGAAGATATTAACAAAGATTGCGTTGATTTTAAACCAAACTATGATAACACTACTGAAGAACCAGTAACTTTACCATCAAAGTTCCCATTTTTATTATGCGGAAATAATAGTGGTATTGCTGTTGGTATGGGTAGTGATATAGTTTCTCACAACTTTACAGAAGTAAGTAAAGCTATTGAATACTATATGCTTCATAAAGATTGCACAACAGCAGACTTGATGAAATTTATTCAAGGTCCAGACTTCCCTACTGGTGGCATTATTCTTAATGGTGAGGATTTACCAGCCATTTATGAAAGAGGCACTGGTAGTGTTAAAGTTGCGGCGCATTATGATATAACTAAAAAAGGTAAAGAAACTCTCATTATCTTCCATGATGTTCCTTATGGTGTGGAAATTGATGATGGTATCAAAAAACCTCTAAAGAAATTAGTTTTAGACGAAGGTTATGATGTGTTTAAGGATATTGTAGTTGAAAAGGCGGGTCCTAGAAACTACGACATCACTGTTACATTAGATAAAAATGCGAAAGTAGATGAATGTTTGAAGATTTTATTCAGTAAAACTAAACTTCAATCTACAATTAAAATTAACAATAACTTTATTGTTAATGGTGAACCAAGAGTTCTCAGCCTTAAAGGCATGATCGCCGCATGGGTTGATTACAGAAGTAATTGTATCAAGAGAATTGCTCAAAACGATTATAATAAAACTAATCATAAACTCACAGTAGTTCTTGGTTTACAAAAATGTATGAGTGATATTGATAAACTTGTATCACTTATTCGTGAGTCGTCTAACAGAGCTGCGGCAAAAAGCGCTATTATGAAGGAATTTTCTCTTAATGACGAACAAGCCGAAGCGGTGTTAGATATGAAATTAAGTCGTTTAAGTCGCTTGGATTTAGCAGAACTAGATAAAGATGAAAGAGATTTAACTGATAAACTCGCTTTATTAAAATCTACTATTGAAGATGAAAACATGCGTTACGGCATTATCAAGAGTGATTTAGAAGAAATTAAAAAAGTTATTGGTCCTGATAATAGATTAACAGAAATTTATTATGCACGACCAATCGAAACAATAGATAAACCTGTAATTAAAGAAGAATTTAAGATTTATCCAAATGGTTGGCGCTTAAATAACGTCGCAGGTGTTGAAGTTATTGATAGTGATTTAATAGATGTAGTTTATGCTTATGGTATTGGCGATATCTATGGATATACTGCCGATGGTACTATTTCTCCTCTTGGTCATGATATTGACAACTTTATTGGAGCATCTGTACTTAATACAGGAAAAACTAAAATGGTAGCGGTTACTAAAAATGGCAACATCAAAGTATCATTGCTATCTGATTATAAATTAAGCCGCAAAGGTGAAAAAGTCTTAAAGTTAAAAGAAGATGATGAGTTATTATATGCGGGTTTCTGCGATGATAATGATAATATTATCTTGTTTGACGGTAACAATAAAATATTAAAGTTAGCAATTAAAGACTTACCTGTTGCGTCAAAATTAACAGTTGGCGTTAAATCTGGCTTTGCGCCATGTAGCGCCGCAATGGTTGTAACTGATAGTGATTTATTACTCTTAGTTACAAAAGATTTAAAAGGTAAATACACTCCAGTTAAAGACTTCTCATTAGATAGTCGAGGCAATAAAGGTCAGACTATTGGAGATGACACTATTTGTGTCCGTCGTATCGAGAGTGCGCGTGAAAATATTTATCTTATTCCAAAACAAGGTAAACCATTTACTCTTGCAAGAAATAAACTAAGTATTAAGAGCCGTACTGCGACAGGCGCCGCACTTAGCACAAGAAACATTGTAAGGATAATCTAGTCAGTCTAGATTATTCTTGCTTATGTGGTGTAACTGCAGTATATTATATATGTAATGTTAGCCACAAACATTATTTATTACTTAACATCAATAAGGAGATATTTAATGGATAAAATCGTTTTAACAGACAATGCTAAAGCAGTCCTTGAATTTATGCAAGCTAATGATAGAGTGTTAGTTGGTAAAGACATGATTGAAATGACAGGTATCAAAGGTATCTATCCAGTTCTTAATTCTTTAATTAAAAAGGAATTAGTTGAACAAGCCGAACCAGTTATGAGAGACTTTACAAATAACAAGGGCGAAACAAAACCAAAAGAATATAAAACCTACAGATTAACAGAATTAGGCAGAAATTATTACGAAGATTAATTAGTTGTTAATGTGGCAACAAATGATTAATAAAAACAAAAACAAATAGGAGTTACAAAAAACACAAATTTATGGCAGATTTTTTAAGAACAAACAACGTAAAAATCGTCGGTCATTTAATTAGTGCCGACATGAAAACTGGTGCTCGTAAAGATACAGGTGCTGGTTACATTTCCGGTAATGCGGTCGTTCAATCCGTTATCGGTGGTGAAAAGAAAGAATTTGAAATTTCTTTCTATGCAAATGAACAAACTCAAGACAAGAAAGTCAGCAAACTTTATACATCTTATTCTAAGATGAATGAATTAGTTGGCAAGAAAGTCGAAATCACAGGCGAACTTAGAGAAAATCGTTATTACAGCAATAACGCTAAACAATTAGTTTCCGCTCAACAAATCTCAGGTCGTTTCGTTCGTGGCGTTTCTGAAGCAACAGATGATGTCGCAACATTTGAATTAGGCGGCTTCGTCGTCTCAGAACTTACAGAACGTAAGAATAAAAAAGATGAAATCTATCGTTATGACTTACAATTAGGTCAAGCTAACTATGCTGGTAATGCAATGTCTATCTTCACAGTTAGCGCTCGTCCATCAGACATTGACATCATCAAAGGTTTACAAAGCATGTATCGCGCAGGCGACACAGTTGTTGTTAATGGTATGTTAGACTGGGTCGTTGAAGTTGTCACAAAAGAAAGTGATAACGTTGGTTTCGGTTCTGGCGCCGTCCATTCTTACACAAATAGAATGAGAAGCTTCTGGATCAGCGGTGGTTCTAAAGTCGTTGAAAAAGAAGAAGACGGTAAATACACTCAAGGTTTAATCCGTGACTTACTTAGTGCTTATAAAGCCAAAGACGTCGAATTAATGGACAGTGCTAAGAAAAATAGTGATGGTGATAAAGAAATTGAAGAAAAACCTCCAGTCACCAGTCGTCAAACAAGCTTAATTTAATAAAACTTTAATAAATAAGGGCGGTGTAACAACCGCCCTTTAGGAGAACCCAATGGAAAAAGAAAATACATTTGAAAAATTATATAACATTAACTTAGCAGACAAAACAAAAGAAAAAATTGGTTTAAAATATTTAAGTTGGGCTTATGCTTGGGCAGAATTAAAGAAACTTTATCCTGACGCTGAAAGAATTGTTTATAAAAGAAAAGTTACCACAAAGTCCACAAAGACTATTCCAGTCGATGGCGGTGGTACAGAAGTTATTGAAACAACATATGAAAACGAAATCCCATACTTTACAGATGGTAAAACTTGCACAGTTAAGGTTGGTGTTAAAATTAATGGCGTTGAATATGTTGAAGAACTTCCAGTTATGAATAATAAGAATGCCTCAATCCGCGCAGAAAGTGTAACTTCAACAGACATCAATAGAGCAATTCAAAGATGTTTCGTTAAAGCATGCGCTCTTCACGGTTTAGGTTTATATATTTATGCTGGTGAAGATTTACCTGAAGTTGATAAAGTCACTATTGACTATGAAGCATTAAAAGATGATAAGACAGAAGAAATTACTTCTGAACAATTTGAATTAATCCGTAAGGAAGTTATTCAAAAAATTCAATCTTCTAAAGATGATTTTGATTCGACATCAAGTGAAGAACTCACAAAATATATTCTTGCATTGTTCAATGGTAAGAGAATTTCTTTATTAGAATATCCTGTTGACTCAGAAAACCTTCAAAAACTTCATCACTTCTTAATCAAACTTTATTCTCTCATTAAGAAATAATGGCAGAATATAGCAGAAGACAGTTAGAAGAATTAATATGTGAATTAGTGGGAGTAACTCAAATTACTCCCCTAATCAATAAACATATTAGTGAACTAGCGTTGATTTATAAGATGACGTGGAAAGAAATTGCGCGTTGTCTTACTTATTATGTAGAAGTGGCGCGAGGAACATTGAGGGTTGAATATGGAATTAAAACTCCATGTACTTCGGTAAGAGAGAAGGCAGATAAGTATTTTAAACAGTTGGAGCTTGACCAACGCAAACAACAAGGCGAAGCCGCCAAAGTTGTAGAGTATCAAGAAAATAATATTATATTCAATATCAAATCATTACAAAATAAAAAAAGACAACCAAAACAATATGACATTAACGAGATAGACGTTAATAAAGGAGACCAGTAAAATGGCATCTGTAATTAGTAAAGATTTATTCGATACTAATGCGTCTACGTATGTATTAAGTTACTTAATGCACGATCCGTTGATTTTGCAAAATGATAGATTCACATTTTGTAAAGATGATTTTTATAAACCATTACAACAAATGGTGTTTTATGCGATATTTAATATGGCTCAACTTGGAACGGAGAAAATATCTCCGCAAGATATTGACCTATATTTAAAACAATATGACGCGCAATACGAATTTTATAAAAGAGAAAAAGGTTATGAGTTCGTAATGCAATGTTATCAGATTGCAGAGTCTGAAGACGCAAAGTTATTTGAATTTTATTACAATAGATTAAAAAAGTTCTCTTTTTTAAGAGATTTAGAGGCGATTGGTTATGATACCAAGGAGTTTTATGATACTCAAGCAAATGCCTTAAATAAAGACTTAGAAGATGAACGACTCAACAAAACATCTTTAGATGCTATTGGCAACAGAATTAGGGCGCACCTAGTTGAAATTGAAAATAGACATATCGGTAAAGATGATAGCACATCTCAAACCGCCGCAAAAGGTTTACGTCATTTAGTTGCGGAATTAAAAGAAAGTCCAGAAGTTGGTTTACCACTTGATGGAGAAATTATTAATTATGCGGCGAGAGGTGCCAGATTAGGAAAATTATATACATATAGCGCACCATCTGGTCAAGGTAAAACTAGATATATGGTTGGTAATGCTTGTGCAATTAGTTTTCCTTATATAGACAAGGATAGCGGTAAAATTATTTATCGTGGAACCTTGGAACAAGATGATTACCAAAAAATAGTATATATTGCAACTGAACAAAAGGCCGATGAAATTCAGACCTTGATTTTAGCATACGTAAGTGGTGTTAATGAAAGAAATATTCTTCTTGGAAGTTATACGCCAGAAGAAGAAGATAGAATTAATAAAGCACTTGATATTATTGAAAAATATCAAGACAACTTTATGATTGAGTATATGTCTGACCCAAGTATCGCGCAAGTCAAGACAGTTATGGCAAGATATATTATTCAACATAATATACAATATTTATTCTATGATTACATTTTTAGTAGTCCAGGATTATTGAGTGAGTTTAGAGACGTCGAGGTTCGTGAAGACGTCGCTTTAATGATGCTTTCAAATAGTATCAAGGAAACTGCAAGTAATTATAATGTTTTTATTCAAAGCGCGACTCAATTAAATGAAAACTGGAGTAAAAAGGAAATAGGACCAAGAGACCAGAACTGTTTAAGAGGTTCTAAAGCGATCGCGGATAAAATTGATATTGGTTTAATTGGTGTTCGTTTGGGTGAAGCAGAGATGAAACAAATTGATGCTGTTTTAAAAGAATTGCGCGCTCAAAACCCAATTAAATATAAAAGAGACCCTAATATCGTAATTGATATTTATAAGAATAGACGTGGCGAATTAAATAGTGTTAAGGTGTTTAGATATTTTGATTATGCCACTTGTCATGCTGAAGATTTGTTTATAACAGATTGCAGTTATAAAGCAGTTCAGGAAATTGGTCAATTAAAATATGACCAAAGACCATTTGACTACTTAGACTTAAAAACTAGAGGTATCTTATAATGGATATAAGAGAACTTAGAGAACAATTAAGCGACGAGTCGATAAAAGAGATATTGGCGCAATTCAATGTTGAGCCAGTAGATGAAAATGAGGAAAGAATAATCTTTCCTACTTGTTGCCATAATTTAGAAGGCGGTAGTCCAAAGTTATTTTACTATAAAAACACCAAGTTATTCCATTGTTATACTGAATGCGCGGCTTCATTCGACATCTTCACATTATTGCAAAAGATGTATGCGTTGCGCGGACAAGAGATAACATTAAAACAAGCGATTGAAATCTGTAATTTAGATACAAGCACACTAAAGCCAGAAGATCGCGCATATAATTGTCTTGATGATATTAAATATATGCAGGAGTTAAATAACTTTTATATTCCTGATGTAGATAATTTAGATTTTAAGAAATACGATAGAGGTATTTTGAAGAATTATCCATTCAATTATATGGGATTAATGCCTTGGATACAAGAAGGCATTGGAATTGAAGCGCTTCAACGTTTCTCAATAGGTTATGATAATTACCATCAAGCCATTATTATTCCTAACTTTGATTATAATGGAGACCTAATTGGTGTTCGTGCGCGTTTCTTTAAAGAAGAAGATGTTAAAAAAGGTAAATATAGACCTTTATATGTAAATGGCCAGTTATATAATCACCCAACTGGTCGAACATTCTATGGTATTTATGAAAACCATAAGAATATTGAAAGAAAGAAAACTGCAGTTATCTTTGAGGGTGAAAAGTCAGTATTGTTATTTGAAACAATTTATGGTGCAAAAGATAACATATCATTAGCAACATTGGGACAAAACATTACTAAAGACCATATTCAGTATTTATTAAAGATGAAAGTTACTCATGTAATTTTGGCTTATGATACTGATTATGAAGATTACGACCAATTAAAAGAAGTTGATAAAAAATATAGAGAAAAGGCTAAAATTTTTAGTCCTTACTTCAATGTAAGTTACTTACTTGATGATGACTTTATACTTCCGTATAAGTCTAGTCCTATTGACGGCGGCCGCGAAACATTCGAACATTTATTACAGAATAGGAGAATTGTATAATGAATAAGTTTTTAGATATTTTAGGAAATATATTTATAGTTATTTTATGTATATTATCTCTACCATTCCTGATCGTGTTCGCGGCTATCGTGGCGGTTATTTATGCCTTATTTGTGATAGTTTGCCTCCCTTACTGGGTAGTGCGCTACCTAATCTTGGAGGATGATTATGAATAGAGTAGAATTAAAATTAAATTCAATAAAAATGTATGACAGTAGAACCGAGAATTTCTCATATGGTCTAGGATTCTTGGCGCAATACTTAATGAACTTAGGTATTGATAAAAAAGACGTGATGTGTTTTATCGACAAGCCACGTGATACAGATCAAGATAATCCCGAACTATTAGATAATATCAAAGAAGCCGCAGATATGTTAGTTACTCAATTAGATTGTGGCGCCAAAGTATTTATCCAAGTAGATAGTGATACTGATGGTTATACATCTTCTGCTGTCTTAATTAATTATATTACACGTAGATGGCCAGGAGCGCGCATTGTTCATAGGTTACACAATGGCAAAGAGCATGGTATTATTTTAGAAACTGTGCCAACAGATTGCTCTGTTGTTATTATTCCTGATGCGGGTTCAAACCAGTTCTATGAACAAAATTATTTAGCAGACTTGGGCAAAACAGTAATTGTGCTTGACCACCACGAAGTGGATGAAATACAAGATACCAAAGCAATTATTGTTAACAACCAATTAAGTCCAAACTTCCCAAATAAAAATTTAAGTGGTGTTGGCGTTGTTTATATGTTTATTCAATATATTGATACACATTACTTCCCAACAGAAACTCCAATTTTTAGAGATTATTTAGATTTAACTGCGGTTGGTATTATTGCTGATGCTATGAACATGACAGCGCTTGGCAATAATTATATTGCTTATTATGGTTTGAATAATATTAAAAGTAAGTTCTTACATGAGTTAGCAATCAAACAAAGTCGTGGTATTTCAGACCCTGACCACTTAACAAAGATCGATGTAGCCTTTTATATCGCGCCTGTAATTAACGGTGTTATCAGATATGGTGCTCCAGAAGATAAAGAAATGGTATTTAAAGCGCTTACAACATGGCAAGATGACACAGATTATGAAAGCACTTGGCGTGGTGTGGTAAGACATGAAAACCTTTATCAATATGCGGTGCGCTTAGCCGTTAACGCAAAAGGTCGACAAGATAGTGCGAAAAAGAAATCCTTTGAATGGCTTTGCGAAAAGGTCAATGAAGAAGGGTTAGATAAAGATAATGTTATTATCGTAACATTAAATGAAAAAGAAAGTGCAAAAGTAAGTCCGAATATTACAGGTCTTATTGCAATGGAATTAGTCAACCATTACAATAAACCAGCACTTGTATTAAGAAAAACTACCTTTGAAGAAGGAGATAATGAAATCGAAGTTTACGGCGGAAGCGGTAGAAATGGTAATTTCTATGGTTTACCAGACCTTAAAAGTTTCTTAAAAGAAGCGGGCGCTTTTTATTGCGAAGGTCACGCCAATGCATTCGGTGCTTTCTTAAAACCAGAGGAAGTTCAACCAATTAGAGATTATGCGAATAAGAAATTAAATGTAAACTCTTTTGAAGAAGTTTATCAAGTAGATTACTGGTTTGATGGTAAACATCCAGTAAATTACGAATTACTCGAAGTATTCGCTAAACATAAAGCATTGTGGGGTAACTCAATCCCACAACCTAAATTCGCTTTTTCCGGGCATTATAAGAAGAGTGACATCTTTGTCATGGGTAAAGAGAAAAACTCTTTAAAAATTAATGGTGGGGAAATTAGTTTTGTATCTTTTAATGCTCGTAAAACAATAGATGAATTAACAGAGAATCCAGAAGGAACATACTTAATTGTTGGTAGACCGCAATTAAATGAATATATGGGTAATGTATCTATTCAAGTTATGATAGATGATATTGCTATTAATCCTTCTACACCAACCTCTGCTATATCCTTATTGGATTTAATTTAGGAGAAGATTATGACTATTTCACAATTTTTAGAAGAACACGGCTTACATTGCCGCACCCCAGAAGAAGAAGATTTTATGTTGAAAGCATTAGACAAAATGTATGTTGAATGGTTGGCGCCAGAGGCTGCTATCCGTTTAATATTAGATTATTTGGAAAATGCTGATGAAATCTATAGCGACACTATGGCAGAACGAGAAGCAAATGAAAAAGTTCTGGCAGATAGCGAAGAAAATTAGTATATTATAAATAAGGAATAATAGATATGAGAGATTATATAGGATTGCACAACCACACAGAATATTCAAACGTCAAAGTTATTGACAGTATTAATAGATTTAACCGCATGGTAGACTATGCGTGGGATTTAGGTTTGTCTGGTTTAGCATTAACAGACCATGACTGTTTAAGTGGAACTTTACAAGCTCTCGATATCTATAAAGCAAAACTTAAAAAAGAATGGACTGCGCTTCATCCTGACGAAGAATTGCCAGGATGGGCGGAGATGTCCAAAGAACTAGATTTCAAAGTTATTTTAGGTAATGAGATTTATCTTAGTGAAGAAGGCTTAAATGAGTCGCAAATGTCTAGTGCTGCTCCGGCTCATTTTTGGCATTTAATTTTATTAGCAAAAGATGAAATAGGATTTAGACAACTTAAAGAATTAAGTAGTCGTGCCTGGAGACGCGCATGGTTTAGAGGTATTTTAAGAACACCAACTTATCCAAGCGATTTAGTAGAAATTATTAGCGCTAATCCAGGTCATATAGTTTGTTCCACAGCATGTCTTGGTAGTTACACCGCATGGTGTTGGAGAAATTATACTATTGCTTGTAAAGATGACGGCGGTTTGGACTTTATTCCAGACGGCGGACATGACAAACAATGGTATTTAGATAAATTAGATAATCACCTATCTGCGATGCAGAATCTTTTTGGTGTAGGTAATTTCTTTATTGAATTACAACCAAACGAAAAAGGTAGTGAACAAAATGAATATAATAAGTTTATGTTGGATAGATATTTTCCAGAATATCCTTTCATCTTCACTACTGATGCTCACTATTTGAAGGCAGAAGAAAGAAATATTCACAAAGCATTCTTAAATAGTAAAAGCTCAAAAGATAGAGAAGTAGATGATTTCTATAAATATACATATATAATGAGTCAGGCAGAAGTTCGTAGTTTAATGGATTATGTGTCTGATGAAGTTTTTGAATCAATGGTAGATTGCACAAGACATATTAAAGATAGTGTGCAATTCTTTGAAATTGAAAAGCCAAAAGTTATCGCAAAAGTTGAATATGAACACTGGGATGAATATGCCGATGATTTAGATATGTTCTTAGATATTTCGCAAGACGATTATCCAGTGTTTTATGAATATTTACATACAGAAGATAGAGCAGACAATTATTTAGCGCGTTTAATTGCACATGGTTATGCTTTGAAGCAACAACCAAGTTGGGACCAATCTGTGTATTTCGCGCGCATTGAAGAAGAATTAGATATTATTAAAAAGGTTGGCGATGCAATTCATCAATCTATGTCTGACTACTTCATTACAATGAGTAAAATGGTTGACTTAATGTGGCAAGCAAACTCTTTAGTTGGACCATCTCGTGGTTCTGCTGGCGCCATGTTAATTAACTATTTAATTGATATTACACAAATGAACCCAGTTGAGATGGATTTGCCATTTGTTTGGAGATTTATGCACCCATCAAGACCAGACTATCCTGATATTGACGTTGACTCTGAAAGCGATAAGCGTGTCGCTGTTTTTAACACAATTAGAGATTACTTCAGAGGATTAGGCGGTGACGTTATTAACGTTTGTACATTTGGTACAGAAGGAACAAAGAGTGCTATTAAAACTGCGGGTCGTGGCTTAAAAATTGATGATGACGTAATTAGTTATATTACATCAATGATTCCAAACGAAAGAGGCTTTGACTGGTCATTACATGACTGTTATTATGGTAATGATGATGATAGAAAACCTATTAGTAACTTTGTCGCGCAAATGAATGAGTATCCTCAATTATGGGAATTAGCGCAAAGTATTGAAGGTTTAGTTACTCGTTTAGGTGTTCACGCATCAGGTGTTGTTTGTGTTAATGGTGATTTTAACGAATATAATAGTGTTATGAAAACTTCTAAGGAACAGTTGGTTTCAGCATATGACTTACACACATTAGAAAGATGTGGTGTATTGAAATACGACTTACTTACTGTTTCCGCGCTTGACCGTATTCACCAATGTATGAACTATATGTTGGAAGATGGAGTTTTAGAGTGGCAAGGAAGTTTAAAAGAAACTTATAATAAATATTTGAATCCAGCAATCTTAGACTATACCAGTCCTGAGATGTGGAAAATGGCAGAAGAAGGACAAATTAGTAGTTTGTTCCAATTCGATACAAACCAAGGACAAGTGGCGATGAGACAAATTGGTCCGCAATCATTAAAAGAATTAGCCATCGCGAACTCGGTTATGAGATTAATGAGTGATGGTGAGTTGCCACTAGAAAAGTATGCACGTTTCAAAAAAGTGCCATCTTTATGGTATGATGAAATGCGCGCTTACGGTTTAAATGAAAATGAAATTAAAGTATTAGAAAAATACTTAAAAGAAAAGAGCGGTATTGCAGATAGTCAAGAAGTTGTTATGCAGATATCAATGGATCCACAAATTAGCGGATTCAGTATGCAAGAAGCAAACAAATTAAGAAAGACTATCGCGAAGAAACAATTTAGAGAAATTGAAGCAGTTAAACAATTATTCTTTGATAAAGGTAAAGAAGTAGGTGCATCATATAACTTATTAAGTTATATTTGGTATGTTCAAATTAGTATGCAATTAGGTTATTCATTCTCAACAATTCATACTACTGGTTACAGTTTAATTGCTATTCAAGAAATGAACTTGGCGTATCATTATCCAATTATTTATTGGAACTGCGCATGTTTAAGTGTTGATAGTAGCGCTATAAATAGTTTAGACTTTGATAACTTAATCGAAGAAGATATTATCTCTGTCGAAACGGGTGAAAAAGTAGCCAAAAATAAAATGGATTATGCTAAACTCGCATCAGCATTGGATAAGTTTAGTGGAATTTGCGATATTGAACTTCCAGACATAAATAAGTCTAAACTTAGTTTTATGCCAGATGTTAAGAAGAACAGTATTCTTTATGGATTAAAAGGTATTGCTAAAGTCACTGAACCTGTTATTGCGGAAATTATGATGCACCGTCCATTTGAATCATTAAAAGACTTTTTAAATAAAGTAACAAAGAGAGTTGTTACAAAAGATAAAGTTATTAACTTAATTAAATGCGGCGCGTTTAATGAAATTGAAGGCAAGACAACAGAAGAAGTATTAAAAGATTATATTGCTTCTGTTTGCGATTTAAAGAAGAATTTAACAATGCAAAATGCAAATATGTTAATTGATTTGTATTTATTACCGCAAGAGTTAAGTTATAACATGGATGTCTATAAATTAACAAAAGAATTGAGAAGACATCGTGATGAAAATAAGATTTGGTATTGCGCTGATAGATTAGATATTCCAATGAATAAGTTAGATAGTTGGAAACAAATATTTAAGGATAGCGGCATTGAGGGCAAAGAAATCGTATTAAATGATGAGCCTCGTAAAGTTATTGATAGCGCAAAGTGGGATTTATTCTATGAAAGACAAATGGGTCCTATTAGAAAATATATTACTGATAATAAGACTGAATTATTAGATAAATTGAATACTCGTTTATATAATGATGAATGGCAAAAATATTGCCAAGGCGATATCTTACAATGGGAATTAGATAGTATGAACTTCTTCTTTAGCGGTCACCCATTAAAGAAGGTTATTAAACAACTTCCAATAGTCATTGATAAAGTTGAGGATGTCGTTGAAGGTGTTCAAGATGGTTTCTTCTATATTAAAGGCAAAGAAATTCCAAGAATGAAACTTTATACATTAGCGGGTACAGTTATTGATAAAGATACAACAAAAGGTTTAGTTACTTTACAATGTCCAAGTGGCGTCGTGACATTGAAGATTTATAAAGACTTATTTGCAACATTGGCGGCAACAGTTGGTGATGTTAGTATTGAAGGTGAAAAAGAAATCGAACAAGAAGGTTTCTTTGAAAAGGGGACACATTTAATGGTAACAGGTGTTCAACGTGGTGCAACGTTTGTTCCAAAGGTTTATAAGTCAACTGGTCGTAAAGCAATTTTAAAGATTGTTTTAGATGAAGACGGTGACTTTGTTGAATTCGAGGAGAAACAAGATGCGTAAATGGAAAGATGTTCAAGAAGAAAAGAATAAACTTGAACGTAAACTAGAAATGATTACGATTAGAAATGCATATCAAGGTTTAATTACAGTTTCTAAATATTGTAATTCATTTGAAGATTTTATAAAAAATTTAGAAGTTTTCATTGAACGACTTAATGAAGAGATTGATAAGTAATGAAAGTTACAATTTGAGACCTTGATTATTACTTCTCTGATGAAAAAGGCGCCACAGTTAATGTAGATGTTCAAAAAATATCTAGTTATCATAAACAGAAGGGTGATAGTGTTAATTTCGTAACATCTGAAAGAGATATATATCGTCCTTATGATATATATTATATCATTAAAGAAAATAAAAAAACACCTAATCCGCCCATGGAGTTCTTCATGAACCCCAAGGTGCGCTGGTGAGGTGAGGCATATAGTATGAAACAAAATTGGAAGATGTCTGACGCGATGCTAGCCTGTCGTCCTGATTATCTTCTATATCCTGAACGATTAACTCGTAATGCCCGCGCAGAGCAAATTAGATTATTAGGGAACAATAATAAACTATTGCCTATAATCCAGGATTGGGGCAATACTTTAAAAGATAAAAACTATATCGTAACAGATAAGAAATTATGGTATGCAGATGAAGAAACAGTTATTGCGGCTTTATGCAGAATACAGAGTGTGCCTAATATCTGTTTTGAATCTCCAATTCCAATTTTAACAATAAAAAAGAACCCCAATATTTTACAGGAGTTTTGAAAATTAAAGTTCTCTGCGCGTTCACAATTCGAGTTTGTGAGAGTCTATCCAGAAGATATGACAGTAGTCTTTGAATTTATTGATGAATTTAGAAGATACTTTCCAACTTGCGCGATTCCTCACATTAAACTTGTTTATTCTCGCATACCTTGGCAAACACAAAGTGAAGCGCAATTAGCGATGAATAATTTAAGAGATATAATTAAAATCGCCAAAATGAATAATATCTATTTAGATATTATTGGACCAAAGAAAAGAAATGAAACACCATTTTTCTTTTTACCAGAATTAATGGAAGATTGGTGCAAATTAAACTTTAAAATGGCGTGACTTGAGTATCTAAGTATACGCTTTAAAGTTGATAAGAATTATATGTCAGGCTCTACTGACTGAAATAAACCGAATAAATGACATCCGTTATTTAGAGATGCAATTAGACAAACATATGAAGATACTGATTTCTTACTTAGAAAATGGGGAAATGATAAAGTATCTGAACTAGAAATACCATGAAAATTATGAAAGGAAACGTTTAAGTTAGGTCTATAATATGAAATATAAACGTATATGTGTATTAGATACTGAAACAACTTCAGTATACTGGAATAGCGCTGCGCCGGTTCAAATTGCAGCAGTAATTTGTGATAATAAAGGAAACATAATTGATAGTTTTAATGAGCGAATTAAAACAACTCATACGATCGATCCTGAGGCTAGTAAAGTTCATGGCATTTATGCAAAAGATTTGGTTAATTGCAGAAGAGAAACAGAAGTATTAATGGATTTCTGCGCCTGAATGGCAAACCAAGAAGTAGATTGTGTTTTAACTTACAATGGTGAGGCATTCGATAGACCAATGCTTAATTGTCGTTGTGAAGCGCTAAAAATACCATTTGATTATTTTAATAAAGATAAGTTCCCTGGAATTGATGGATACTATGATTGTATCTATTTAGCTAAGAAACAAAACTTATTTGGATTAAAAGATAAGCTAGGTAGAAAATGGAAACTTACATTAGTTGCAGAAGCACTTGGGTTTAGTAGCGAAGGCGCGCATGATGCGCTTGCTGATGTAATGATGCTTAAAAACATTTTCTTTAAAGTTGACCCAATTATTCATCCAGAACATTGGGAAGGCTCAGAAAGTTTATTCTAAACAAAAAAAGGACTAGTAATTAGTCCTTTTTATTATTCATGCCATTGTACCATTCGATACAAGAATCAATATAAGCACCGAGTTGGTCAACAAATGGATCTATATTAAGACCTGCAGCTTTTGCACTAGCCTTAACTGAATTAATAACTGCTTCTTTTTTCGCCACACCCTTAAGAGTTGAATGTTCAAATTCTTTCATAGCAGCATCAGCCATAGTCATAAGTATATCCCACCTTTCTTTGGCTGTCTTTTCTTTCACGGCTTTAATTCAACCTTTAATTGCAAAGAATGTTGCAACACCTGTGCCGATTAAGCCAAATAAACCACTAAGTAAAGCAATTAATCCATTAACTGTGGTAATCCAATCCATATCAATCTCCTTTATTTATTTGTGGGTTCTGAGGGTAATTTCATTACTTGTTCATGTAAATTATCCACAACACCGTTCTTACCTAAATTATGATAAGACCAATAGAGTTCATCAAATTCTGTCTTTTCTAAATCACTTGCCCAGCCGCGATCAACATAAATTTTGCCGTCTTGACGTAAACTACGACGAACGTCTTTTTGCATAGCTTTCTTCATGGAAAGAAGTTCTTCATCAATGTCGTCCAGTTCTTTGGTAACATTCTGATCCATGTTATCAATTTTCTTTTCAACGTCTTGTTTTAATCCTTTGATTTGTTCATGAACGTCTTTTTTAATTGCGTCGTCACGGTCTTTGTTTTCTTGTTTACGCGTCTGTTCACGCAATTTTTCTAATTCAGCTTGGTCATCTTCTTTCTTCTTTTGTCTTTTATTTCACCAAGTGGTGATTATTAGACCAATTATTGTTGTGAAAGCAACGTTGATGCCGCCAACGATAAGACCTATAATTACACCTTCCATTATATAGTGTTACCTCCACGACTTCATCAGTAATCGTTACTGTCCTACTCTATATTAGTAATATGAAAGGAATTATAGAGAAAAGCAAATTCGTTTTTATCTACCAACAATAGTATAATAACTATGTATAGGAGAAATAACATGGAAAAACAAGATATTACAAACTTCAGAGATTCTCTTGCTAATATGTCTATTGAAGAACTTGAGAATATGATGAAAGACTTAAAGAATCAAATCAATAAGATGATTTTAGATAGTGATTTAATCATTAAGGTTGCCATCGTTGACCAAAAAATTAAAGATAAGAAAGGTGAATCTGATGGCGAAGTTAAGTAAAGAACAAATTCAAACAGAAGTAGAAGCAAAAGGTTATAAATTATTGAGCGCAGAAGGCTATTCAAATATGAATAGTATTATTGTTGTTCAATGTGACCATGGACATACTATTGAAGTTAGTATGGCTGATTTTCGTCGTGCCAGTTTTGAATGTCCTTGTTGTAATACTGGTAAAGTAGAAAATCCTATAAAAGTGCCTGAAAAAACAGGATATCGTGTTATTGCGTTTGACCAGGCAACAGAAAAGTTTGGTTTAAGTATTTGAGACGATGGTAAATTAGTATTTTTTAATTTATACGCATTTACAGGCGCACTCAATGTTAGATTAGCAAAGATTAAAAAGTTACTTGAAGAAGTAATTATTCCTGAATGAAAACCAGATTTTATTGTATGTGAAGATATACAATATCAATATGGCGCGGTTTTAACCTATAAAGTATTAGCAATGTTGCTTGGTATTATTGAAGTAACCTGCACCGAAAAAGGCATTCCTTATGAAGTAGTTAGTCCAAATGTTTGAAGAAAATATGCGGGAACTTGCGGAAAAACACGTCAAGAAGAAAAGATGCTTAGTGTTGCTACTGTTAGACAGAAGTATCAAGTAAATGTAAGTGATGATGTTGCGGAAGCAATACTGATAGGCAGCTATGGTGCAAAAGTTCATAAACGTCAATTAGAATTGGCATTTGGTAAAAAATAAATAAAATTAAAGACCCCTTAATTGGGGTCTTTTTATTATTCTTCTATTTGCTGAAGAGCTCATTGGTAAAGTATTTTAATTTTTTCTAAATCTTGTTGATCATGAGCAATATTAATATTAGTTATTTGTTCTTCGGTTAAATCATATGACTGATTTAGTAAAATATAAAGAGTGGTTAAAATATGATATAAACCTTTTTTACTATGCTGTTTTTCTTTTCATTGAATTAGAGTTTTTCACATACGTTCTTCATATTGTAAAATATCAAACTGATCAATAACTGGATATAAGGTGCCAATTAAATTTTGTCGATATTTATATAAATATGCATAAATCGGTCAATGATCTATAAAAGATTCATCATATTTTTCATTATAACGAAAAATGATTTGGTAAGAGCCATCAAGATCATGTATTTGTCTACTTAAAGTTCGACATTTTTTTATTCGTTCTCTGTCATAATATCGATGTTTTCATACTAAGATAATATCTACATCATGAGGATTTGTAATATATGGAACTGAAAAAGACCCACCAATTCAAATACACTGTAATTCTTCTTCATTTTGATGAAAAAAGTTAATTAATATTGTTTTAATCTGATCATCCAGCACTTTGGTCTCAAGCATATATATCTCCTTCTATTTGTAAATCTATATTAAAATCATAAATTTCTGCCTCAGTATAATAAAGATAAAACCATACCATATTATTAGAATCTACAGATCCTAACTCATAATCTTCACGTTCATATGTATCAGAACTAGTATTAACATACAAATAAGATACTGTAATATTAACATCAAAAGAATTAGGATTCTCAATACGTAAAAAAGCATATCAGCCTGTATCTTCATCATAATCACGAGAGGCATAAATATTTAACTCTTGATATGTAGCATCAGGAAAAACCTTGGTACCGCCATGATAGACGGTGCTTATCGAAGCGGTACCATGTTTTACTATTGTAATATTGGTTGAACCATGTTTAATTGCCATACTATGAAATTACCTTATCGAAAACTGTAGCGTTACTTGCATATATGGAATTGCTACTAACACTAGTACTATTGTTGAAAGTCATTGTAGTTCCTGAAATACTCGCTAATTGGATTGATTCATAATACAAATAGTAACTACTTTGCGAGTTTGCATAAACACCAACAACTCCTCGAATGACGCTACCATCTTGATAATATCCATTTGCGGAACATGCAGCTATAGCACTGGTAAAACCAAGATTATATAATGCAGTATTAATACTATATCATGATGTATAGGCTGAACTTACAGAGTTTATAAAAGAAAAAGTGCAAACAATTGATGAACCAACTCCAACTTGAATGTTATGCTGATATCTTGCTACACTTGGACCAATAGGACCTGCTGGACCACTTGGACCTTGAGGACCACTTGGACCTCTAGGACCTGTAAGACCACTTGGACCTTGAGGACCCTGAGGACCAATAGGGCCAGTTAAGCCACTAACACCTCTAGGACCACTTGGACCTCTAGGACCTGTAAGACCACTTACACCCTTAGGACCACTTGGACCTTCTGGACCATCTGGACCTGTAAGACCAATAGGACCACTAGGACCGCTTGGACCTTGAGGACCAGTAAGACCACTTACACCTCTAGGACCACTAGGACCTTGAGGACCTGTAAGACCACTTACACCTCTAGGACCACTTGGACCACTAGGACCTTGAGGACCTGTAAGACCCATAGGACCTTCTTCACCTCTAGGACCGTCAGGACCTTGAGGACCTTGAGGACCAGTTAAACCACTTACACCTCTAGGACCACTAGGACCTTGAGGACCTGTAAGACCACTTACACCTCTAGGACCTGTAAGACCTTTAGGACCACTTGGACCTTCAGGACCTTCTAATCCTTGAGGACCAGTAAGACCACTTACACCTCTAGGACCACTAGGACCTTGAGGACCTGTAAGACCACTTACACCTCTAGGACCACTTGGACCACTAGGACCTTGAGGACCTGTAAGACCCATAGGAC